>Ga0082335_1000316_pt1 | contig 126233 bp, 140 predicted proteins | sample Subgrocontami58m_FD_72375 | JGI IMG/M metagenome (GOLD analysis project Ga0082335, IMG submission 72375) | Subsurface groundwater microbial communities from S. Glens Falls, New York, USA - GMW37 contaminated, 5.8 m (SPADES assembly) (version 2) ... | reverse complement strand
CACGACGACGTTGGCGACGACGCCGCCCTTCAGGCACCCCATCCGGTCGGCGAGGACGACGGCAGGGACGCCGCCGAGGGTCTCGAAGCACTCCGCGAGCAGGCGCAGGGTCGTCGCCTGGGTCTCGTCGGCCGCGAACCGCACGAAGGTCCGCCTCGCGGTCGACGACGCCGGCGCCGGCTACGCCAGCCTGCGCCACATCCTCGAGCTCGCCCCCGACTACGTGAAGCTCGACCTCGGGCTCGTCCGCGGGATCGACACCGATCCCGCCCGCCAGGCGCTCATCGCGGGGATGACCTACTTCGCGGTCAAGCGCAAGGTCCGGCTCGTGGCCGAGGGGATCGAGACCGCCGCCGAGCTCGAGACCCTCCGCTCGCTCGCGATCCCGTACGGCCAGGGCTACCTCCTGGGCCGTCCCCAGGACGTTCGAGGCCCGGGACCGTGGCCGACGAAGGTCGGCGTTGGCAATGGGTGAGGCGCTGCGCTGAGCGGCGGTGAGGTCGGACGTAGATGACGACGGTCACGCTGATGTGCACATCCCGACGAGGCCCGCATGACGCGGCTCATTGACCCCCCCCGCCGGCTCGTCGGCCCGAGTCCGCCCGCGTGTTCGCATCTCGACCAGGCGCGCGACGTGGAGCGACGGACCGATGGCTGCGAAGAGTGCCTCGCGATCGGCGGCAAGTGGGTCGAGCTTCGGCTCTGCCTCGCGTGCGGTCATGTCGGATGTTGCGACCTGTCGCCGAACCGGCACGCGCGAGCCCACTTCGCCGAGACCGGTCACGCGATCATCCGGGCGAACATGCCCGGCTACACGTGGACCTGGTGCTGGATCGACGAGATCAAGGTCTGACTGGCGCTTGCACCGGTTCAGCGGGATGGCCCGATATCACGTTCCAACCAACGGCCGCGGCGATTGGACCCGGCACCCCCCCGTCAACCGGTTCGCGCGCGCCGTCCTGCCGGGACCGAATCGAGGTGGAGCGCCTTCATCGGGCAACAGTCGGCCGCTCGCTGGGCCTCGTGAAGCCGAGTAGTGTCGACCGGCGCCGGACGAACGATCGGGTAGCGCCATTCGTCCAGCTCGATCAGGTCGGGGAGCAGGTCCCCGCACAGACCGTAGCCGTCGCACAGGATCCAGTCCACGCGGAGCCGGGCGTCCATCCTAGGCGGCCTCGACCCGCGACCCGGTGATGGAGCACCGGCCCTTCCGGGCATGGTGGATGAACTCGTCGCCGAAGACATCCAGTGCACTGGCCATCAGCTGGACCGCACCGTCCGGGTGTCGGCACGCGCCGCGCCCGGGGATCTGGGACGTCCACCGCTCGATATTGCCGACATCGTCGGCGCCCGCCATACCGTTCGCGACCCTCCGTGTCGCGTCGCCGATGGCTCGGAGCCCGAAGACGCACGGACCGCACTGGCCCGCGCTCTCCCTTGCCATGAAGGCCATGATCTCCGCGGTCGCGGATACGCCACACCGCTCGGTGGGCAGCAGGCCGACCATCCCGCAGCCGAAGGTCAGGCCCCGAGCCTTCATGACGTCGGGATCGAGTGGAAGGCCCCAGGCGTCGCCGACGCGGGCCCACGTCCCGAAATAGCCACCCAGCACAACGGCCTGGACCTGTGTTGAGGCGGCACCGGCGGCGACGGCGACTTCTCCGATCGTCGTCCCGAGCTCGATCTCCCGAACACCCTGCTCCCGGGCGGCGCGGTGACCGTGATCAGGGCCGTGCCCCGGGCATCGAGACGGCCGGCCGACCGGTACCAGCGGTCGCCGAACCGGGCGATGAGGGCCGCGTAGGCCAGGCTCTCGACGTTCTGGACGAGCGTCGGACGACCCTGAACGCCACGCTCGGAAACACGCGGAGGCGTGGTGGTTGGGCGGGCATCCCCGCTGTTGATGTAGTGAACCGCGGCCGACGCCTCACCCGCGACATAGCCGATCGGGGCCGTCACGAGGCGGGTCGGGCGACGAATCTCGCTCCTGCGCTGGTCGATGGCCCGGCCCATGGCAGCCACCGCCGCGTCGTGCTCCTGGCCGACGTAGAAGATGATCTCATCGGCGCCGACGGCATCGGCAGCCAGGACCGCGCCATCCACCACGAGGTGTGGCCGGTGGGCCATCAGGATCCGGTCCTTGGCGCTCGCCGGCTCGCCTTCCGCTCCGTTCACCACGACGACGGCTCGGCCGTTCCCGTGCTCCGCCAGCGCACGCCACTTTCGACCCACGGGGAAGCCGGCTCCGCCCCGGCCGAGCAGACCACTCGCCTCCAGGTTCGAGAGGAGGTCGTGATGGCCATCGGCGGGCGGCACGGTGCCGAGCCTGGCGAGGTGCGAGTCGAGGCGCTCCGCGTTGCCATCCAGTGGAGGGCCGGCGAGGAGTCGATGGACGGACTGGTGCGTGGTCAACAGCTGCTCCGCTCGAAGTTCACGATCGAGATGCCGGTCGCGACCGATGCGTCACCTGTCGGCGACGACGGCGCCACGTGGCAGGAACCGACACGACCTGAAGATCCCACATCCATGAGGCATCGCACAGGGAGAAAGGTTTCCCCCGTACCGTCGGTTGCGGATGGCGGTGTCTGGGGTCGACCGTCATCGCGCCAGCGTCGGGGGCTGACGGGTACGGTCCGAGTCCGGTTTCGGGCTGCACCGGGCCGTGCGAGCGCCTGCCGGGCCCGGCTATCCTCCTTGCATGGAGCCGGGTTCGAACCGCTCGTGATCAGCGCAACCGGCGGTCCGGGCCGCGCCCCGTCGGTCGTCGTGGCCGGACATGTCTGCCTGGACATCATCCCCGGCCTCGGACCGGGCGGCGATGGACAGGCGCCGGGCCCCGGCACGCTCGAACTCGTGGGACCCGCAACACTCGCGATCGGGGGCTGTGTCGGCAACACGGGAGTCGCGCTCCACCGGCTCGGGCTCCGCACGAAGCTCGTCGCACGTATCGGGGACGATCCGTTCGGGGCCATCCTGAAGCGCCTCGTTCACGCCGCCGTGCCCCGGCGCGACGCCCGGCTCATCGCGACGCCCGGCGGCCAGACGTCGTACAGCGTCATCCAGTCCCGTCCGGACCTGGACCGGGCGATCAGGCACTTCCCCGGCGTCAACGACCGGTTCGTGGCGGCCGACGTTGCGCCGGCCGTCCTCAATGGCGCCGCCCTTCTCCACGTGGGCTATCCGCCACTCATGGCGTCCCTGGTCGCCGATGACGGGCTCGAGATCGGGCGCCTGATGGCCGCGGCACACCGCCACGAAGCGATGACGTCCCTGGACATGGCCGCGGCAAACCTCGACCAGGGCGTGGGCGGCATCCGCTGGCGGGAGCTGCTGCGCCGGATCCTGCCCGAGGTGGACCTCTTCCTCCCCAGCCTCGACGAGGCGGCCCACCTCCTCGAGCGCGAGGTGCGACGTGATGGGCGCGGCGCCCCGGTCATGACGGACGTCGTCGGACTGGCCGATGAACTGCTGGACCTGGGGGTGGCGGTCGCGGGCCTGAAGCTCGGTGAGCACGGGCTCTACGTCCGGACGGCGCCGGGTGCTCGCATCGACGCGGTGCCGGGCAGTCTGGGGCCGGCGTGGGTGGACCGGGAACTCTACTCGGCTGTGTTCGAGACGAGGGTCGTCGGGACGACGGGCGCCGGGGACGCGACGATCGCCGGGTTCATCCACGGGCTCGTCGGCGGGATGGCGCCCGAGGCGTCGGTCACCGCGGCGTGCGCCGTCGGCGGCGCGAGCACCGAGGCCGCGGACGGGACGAGCGCGATTCCCGCCTGGCCCGAGATCCAGGCCCGCCTCGGCGGCGACTGGCAGCGGACCGCCGACACGCCGGGGCCCGACTGGACGCCTGCTCTCGATCCCGGGCTGTGGGTCGGTCCTCGCGATCGGGTCGCCCGTCGGCGGCGGTAGACCAGGCCCGCTCCATCCGCGGTCACGGGCGGCGACGACGTGCCTCGTACCAGCGGCCCAGGGTCTGCATCGCGACGTCAACCGTCCGGAAGACCGGCAGCCCGCCGTCCTCCAGGATCCGGACCAGGGGATCGTAGAGTGGGCCGGCATCCACGACCGCCACCCACGGCTTGCTCGATGTCGCCCACAGGCCGAGCAGTCGCTCCGCGATGCCGCCCGAAGCGCGCACGTCTTCATCGTGTGAAGCGGCCGCCTCGAGCGTCTCGATCTCCACGCTGAACGGGACCACGCCGATCACGCCGACATCCACGGCCTCATCGTCGAGAACCGCCCGCACGACCGCCTCGTACGCCGCGTCATCGGCCATCGGCGTCAGGTCAAGGGGGTTGTGGACGTCGACGACACCGTCGATCCCGCGGGCCGCGAGGATCTCATCGAGCCGGGCCGTGGTTGCGCCCGCGAAGCTCGCGAGCTCGAACGGTCCGAGGTTGTCGCCGACCGCGACGCATTCGAACCCGGCATTCGTGACCGCGCCGAGCCGGGGACCGAGCACGGATCTCCCGCGAAGCCGGGCGAAGGCCGCGAACAGGTCGTCGAACTCCTGGACGCCCTCGGCGACGACAACGCCGGCGTCCTCGGCGAGCGCACGGCCGACGGCAGCGTCGCCGGCGATCGAGGCCGTGTGACTCGCCGACGCGACGGCGCCGGCGCGTGTCCGGCCGCCGCGATACAGGATCACGGACCGGCCGCTCGCGGTGATCGCTCGTGCCGCCCGCAGGAACCGGAGGCCGTCCAGCGGCACGAAGCCCTCGACGTAGACCGCGAAGACGTCGACCGCCGGATCGTCCTGCAGGTAGTCGAGGTAGTCGCCGATCGTAAGGTCCATCTGGTTGCCGACGGTGACCACGTAGCGGGGTTCGATTCCCCGGAGCCGGCTCAGGCGGGAGATCGCAAAGCCGCCGCTCTGGGCCAGGATCGCCACCGGGTCCGGCGGCCCGCTCGGGCCGGCCAGCTTGGCGGCGGGGATGAACAACGTGTCGTAGCGACCCGGGCGTGACCGGATCCCGAGGCAGTTCCCGCCGTTGACCAGGGGACCGCCGCCGCGGGACCTCGCGGCGGCGAGCGCGTCGTGCATCCGGCCCACGAGCGCCCCCGTCCCCTGCTTCTCCTCCAGGCCGCCGGGGATCACGATCAGGCTCGCCGCGGCGTCGGACTCGATCGCGCGGGTGACGATGTCCGGGGCGTCCCTGGCCGACACGGCCACGATGAGGAGGTCCACCTTCTTCGGTAGAGACTCGATATCCGGCACGCAAAGGCAGCCGTCGATCTGGTCGACGCCCGGCTTCACGATCCGGACCCGGTCCGGGTCGAAGCCGTCCCGGAGGAGGTTGCCGAGAATGATCCGACCCAGGTTCATCCTCGTCGAGACGCCGACGATCGCAATGGTCTCGGGCTCAAGGAGCCGCCCGAGCTCGCGCAGTGGTCGGTCCGGACGGATCGTTCGTTGTCCGGTCCCCAGCGTCGCGAGCACATCGAGCGCGACGAGACCGTCGGGGGTGATGGCGAGCGGGTTGATCTCGAGCTCGCTGAGCGCATCCGGGCCGCACACGGCGGCCAGGGCGAACAACCGCTCGACCACATCGACGAGCCGGTCCATCGCGAGTCGGGGTGGCTGTCCCCGCAGCCCTGCGGTCGCGAGCTCGACGCCGATCGAGCCGGAGAGCAACTCAGGGAGATCATCGCGGGCCGTCGCGGTCGGCGAAAGGATCGCCACGCGAGAACCGGGGAGCAGGTGGCGAGCCACGGCCTCCGCGTCCGTGCCACCGGCGCCGACGCTGACGATCGGGCCGAAATCATCGGTCCAGCGCAGCGAGGCCAGGAGCTCGCCGCGCATCCCTGCTTCGTGCTCGACGAAGGCCGCGATCGTGTACCCGACCGCCAGGTCCCCCAGCCCACGCGCCATGTCCCGGATCGCGTCGACGACCGCGCCTCGGTCATGGGACACGACGACGATCCCGCCGACATCGGTCTTGTGCGAGATCGCCGGCGCCGCGACCTTGATGACGAGCCGCTCGCCGGGCAGCGAGTCGAGCTCCGCGGATGCGACCTCGGCCGCGTCGCGGACGAAGAGGTGCGGCGGCACCGCGATGCCGGCGCAGCGGAGCAACTCGTAGCCCTCGGGCTCAAGGAGCGACACGCGGCCGGACCGGCGAGCCGTGTCGATGAGCGCGCGGATCCGCTCCAGGTCGATCGCCATCTCGAGATCGTAGGAGCACGCCGGGGCGCGAGGAGGAGCCGAGCGGCACGACAATCCGGTGACACCTGTCGCTCCCGTCGGGTACCGAGGAACCGCCGAGGCTCCGGATGCGTCTCGCGGCAATGGCGCACGCGTCCAACGCTGATTCCGCGCGCTTCGAGGCCGCGTTCGAAGCGCATCACCGACGCGTGTTCGCGTACGCCCTCCGGAGGACGGCGACGGAGCCAGATGCCGAGGACGTCGTTGCCGAGACGTTCGCAATCGCGTGGCGCCGAGTCGCCGATCTCCCGCCGACGGAGAACGCGCTGCCCTGGCTCTTCGGGGTGGCACGGCGGGTGACGGCCAACCAACGCCGCGGCGCGCGGCGCTGGCTCGGGTTGCTCGAACGGCTGCGAGCGGAGCCGCGAGCTACGCCGGGGCCCGAACCGGAAACACCGGCGACCGAGGCGCTTGCCCGCCTCGGACCGGATGACCAGGACCTCCTCCGCTTGCTCGCGTGGGACGGGCTCCGCCAGGCCGAGGCGGGCGAGGTCCTTGGGATCAGTGCGAATGCGGTCGCGATCCGACTCCACCGCGCCCGTCGGCGGTTCGCCGAGGAGCTTGCGGCGATCGAGGCCGACGACCGGAAAGGTTCAGACGCCTCCCGGACATCTGACACTGTACGGGGCAGGATGCCCGGTCAGACATCAGGGGAACGGACGACATGAACGAGCATTTCGAGACGGATCCGCTCGACGCGCTTCGTGCCGCCGATCCCGTGCGTGACGACCATCTGCCCTCCGCGAGCCTCGCCCGCATCCGCGCGAGAGTCCAGGAGAATGTCATGACGAACACCACGCCCCGGGCAGGTCGGCCCGCCAGGCTCATCGCCGCCGGAGCCGGGACACTTGCGGTTGCCGCGCTCGCCTTCGCCTTTGTATTCGGCGGCCGCGGCGCCGTCCCGGGCGTCCTGCCCGGTGCCTCGGATGGCACAGGATTCGCGATGTGCGTTGAGCAGTACAGCCCGGAGACCCTGGCCGGCCGCTCGGTCGCATTCGACGGCACGGTCACCGCCATCGACGGAGACAACGTCACGTTCGCCGTCAACGACGCCTTCCGAGGCGTGGACGACGCCACGATCACCCTCGAGGCCGCGGGCATGACCGGCACGGCCATCACGTCCGGCGGCGGGCCCAACCTCGCCGTCGGCGAGCGCTATCTCGTGGCCGGTGAGGAGACCTTCGTCTGGGCCTGCGGTTTCACCCAGCCCTACGACGCGACCGTCGCCGCCGAGTGGTCCGCCGCATTCGGCGGCTGACGCCCCACCCCGGGCACATCTTCGGACGGCGTGCGATCTGCGCGCACGCCGGACAAACCATGGTTCAGTCTCGCACCGTCGAGGGCGTTCGGGTGGACGGCGAGACCTCGCGTGCCGGTGTGCCCTGCAGCGGCTGTGCCGTTCGCAGCCGGTCGAGCTGCTGAGGCGGCCGGTCAGGTGCGTCGTCTCGCGACGCAGTCGAACAGGTGCCAGTGCTTGGGACCCGACGCCGCCATGCCGTCCTCATCGGTCTCGTCGAGCGACAGGATCTCGAGATCCCCCAGGAGACCCTCCACCTCCGCGCGGTCGTGGAAGTTCATCTCAGGATCCGTCGCCCAGGTGTCGTTCGGGCCGAACAGGTTGGCCGCGAGGATTCCGCCCGGCCGGAGCGACGCGAGGATCCGGGACCAGGCGGCAGGAAACGCGTCGGGTATCACGAACGGGAGGCTGAACCCGGCGTAGACCAGGTCAATGTCGTCGATCTCGGCAAGCTCGATCGAGGCGGTCTGGACCTGGAGCAGCAGGCGGTGCTGCGGCGCGACCCGGCCCCCGATGATCTCAGCGGATGCGGGCGTGACATCGATCGCGGTGACCCGCCAGCCCAGCCCGAGCAGCGCCAGTGTCTCGGTGCCGTCGCCGGCACCCAGGTCCACCGCCCGTCCGGGCGCTCGCTCGCCCCAGGCATCCAGCGCACGAGTGAGGAGCGGCCGCGAGCTCCGTCCGCTGACGGCCGCGTAGTAGTCGGCCCAATCGACGTCCATCGTGGAATCGTACCCGCTGGACAACCCCCGGACCGGGGACTGGTGCGTCAGACCGTCAAGTGGCGAGGACTCCGTCGGCGGCGCAGCAACCCGGTTCTGGGCCCGAGGAGGAGAGCCCCGAGGAAGGCGGCCGTCTCCACGAGCACGATGAGCGCCGCGCTCGCCGTGTTCGTCCAGTAGCTGATGTACAAGCCGATCGCGGGCGCCACGATTCCGATCGCCGACGCGACCAGGATGAGACGGGAGAACCGGTCCGTTACGAGCTGCGCGGTCGCGGCCGGCGTCACGAGCATGGCCACGACGAGGATGATCCCCACTGCCTGAAGGCTGATCACGATCGTCATCGCGATGAGCCCGAGGAAGACGTACTCGAGGGCCACAACGGGCAGCCCGGACGCACCCGCGCCGAGCGGGTCAAACGTCGAGTACAGGAGCTCCTTCCAGAAGACCGCGACGATGGCGAGGACGACGATGCCGAGGACGGTCAGCGTGACGAGGTCCGTGGCGCTGATCCCGAGGATCTGGCCGAACAGGAACCCGAACAGGTCGCCCACGTAGTTCGGGATGGTGCTGAACAGGAAGACCCCGAACGCGAACATCCCGGCGAAGAGCACGCCGATCGCCGTGTCGCCGCGGATCCGTCCGCGGCGCGTGATCCAGCCGATCGCCAGGGACGTCCCGACGGCCGCCACCGTCGCGCCCAGATAGAACGGCGCTCCCAGGAGATAGGCCGCGACAACCCCCGGGAATGCCGCGTGGCTGAGCGCATCGCCCATGAACGCAAGGCCGCGCAGGACCATGTATGTCCCGATGACGGCGCAGACCAGGCCCACGACGGCCGAGGCGGCCAGCGCGCGCAGGAAGAACTCGTACGCCAGGGGCTCGGTCAGGAAGGTCATGGTCGCCGCCCCGGCGTGCCGGCGTCGTCGTCGTGGTGGTGAATCTCCCCCGCCGGCGGCTGGTCGTGATGGTGGGCATCGTCGATCAGGACGGCACGGTCACCCACGAACAGGAGGTGCCCGCCGTACGTCCGGAGCAGGACATCCGTATCGAGGACCAGGCTCGCGTCGCCCTGGGCGACGATCGTCCGGTTGACCGCGACGATGGACCGGAAGTGCTCGGCCGCCGAGGCGAGATCGTGGGTGCTGGCGATGACCGTCTTGCCCGACTTTGCCTCCGCGTCGAGGACCGCCATGAGGTCCTCCTGGGTCGCCGCGTCCACGCCCGTCACCGGCTCGTCCAGGAGGTAGAGCTCTGGCTCTGATGCGAGCGCGCGAGCGAGGAAGACCCGGCGGCGCTGGCCGCCCGACAGGGCACCGATCTGTCGGTGCGCGAAGGCGCTCATGTCCACCTGTGCCAGGGCGGCGGCGACCGCCGCGTGGTCGCGGGCGCCCGGCCGCCGAACCGGTCCCAGCCTGGGGTATCGACCCATCATCACGACGTCCCCGGCACAGACCGGAAAGCTCCAGTCCACGGATTCCGCCTGGGGCACGTAGGCCACCGATCGCGCCTGTGCACCCGGCGCCGCCCCGAACACCTCCGCGTGCCCGGACCAGGGGCGGAGCAGCCCCGCAATCAGCTTGAGGAGCGTGCTCTTGCCGCCGCCATTCGGGCCGACGACCGCGGTCAGCGCACCCGGTTCCAGAACGAGGTTCACGTGCTCCAGGACGGGGCGATCGTCGTATCCGACCGCGACATCGTCGAGACGGACGCTCGCCGTCATCGAAGGGCCGCCACGATCTGCTCCACATCCCAGCGAATCAGCGCCTCGAACGAGGTCACACGCTCGGCGCCGAGCGAGTCGTTATACAGGTTGGCGACCACCGACGTGCCCGTCTCGCGGGCAAGCTGGTCCAGAAGCGCCGTCGGGAACTGGTTCTCGCTGAAGAGCGCCTTCACGCCGCTCGCCTGGATGGCCTGGACGAGCGCCGCGATCTCGCCCGCGCTGGGATCCTGGCCCGGCGCCTCGACGGCGACGCCGACGATGGTCAGGCCGTAGGCGCGGGCGAAGTACGGGAACGCATCGTGAAACATCACGAGCCTGCGGTTGGCAGCCGGGATCGTGTCGACCTGCGTTCGTACCCAGGCGTCGAGGTCGGCGAGGCGGGCATCGTAGGCGGTGGTCCCGGCTTCGTACGCCGCGGCATTCCCGGGGTCGACGCCGGCCAGGGCCGCGCCGATCCGGGCGACGTATCCGCGCGCGTAGGCCACATCCAACCAAAGGTGTGGGTTCTGTATCCCGGGCTCCTCTCCGGGCAGGAGTTCGACGCCCGGCAGGCCCTCCGCGAGCCGGACGATCGGCACATCTTTCGATGTCGCCGAGATCGTCGACTCGAGCCAGTCGTCCAAACCGAGCCCGTTCATGACGATGAGGTCGGCCGTCGCAACGGCGCGGAGATCATCCGGTTTCGCCTGGTACGTCTCCACGACCGTCCCGGCCGGCACGAGGCTCGTTACGGTCACGCGATCCCCGCCGACGTTCCGAATGAGGTCTGCAAAGACGGTTGAGGTCGTCACGACGTTGAGCGGACCACCCGGACCGGCCAACGGCGTAGCCGTAGGTCCGCCGCAGGCGGCGAGCAGGAGCAGCAGCATCGGAAGCAGCGGGCGCATGGCCGCACGAATAGTGAGACTGAGTCGCAGTACGTGTCAACCGTGAGGACGCCGCGCCCCGCAGGAAGCACCAGGCTCCGCCGGCCCCGGGCTTGCCTCCCCCGCCTACCATGTGTCGATGGAGCGGCGTCCCAACCGGCCCGGCATCGCGCCCGGACCAGACGCGTCGCACGACCCCGCGCTTGCGCCCAGTCAGATCGTCGCCCTGGTTCCTGCCCATGACGAGGCTGCCCGCATCGGCGCTGTGGTTGCAGCTGCGGTCGCGCATCTCCCGGTCCTCGTCGTCGATGACGGCTCCACGGACGGCACCGCGACGATCGCCGAGGCGGCCGGCGCGAGGGTCCTCCTACAGCACCCGAACCAGGGCAAGGGCGCCGCGCTGCGGGCCGGCTTCGTGCGGGCGCTCGCGCACGGCATGGACGCCGTCGTGACCCTCGACGGCGACGGTCAACACGATCCGGCCGAGCTGCCGCGGTTCGTCGACGCGGCATCGGAAGGTCCGGCTGAGCTGATCATCGGGAAGCGCGACTTCGCCCGGATGCCGCTCGTGCGGCGCCTCGCGAACGGCCTCGGAACGATGCTCCTGTCGGCCGCCGTCGGCCGCTGGATCCCGGACAACCAGTCCGGCTACCGGCTCGTGGGACGTCGGCTGATGGGGGCGATGCTCGAGAGCCGTGAGGACGGTTTCGCGTTCGAGGTGGAGATGATCGCGGTCTGCCTCCGTGAGGGCTGGCCGATCCGCTGGGTCCCGATCTCCACGATCTACGGCGACGAGCGGAGCCACATCCGGCCACTCCGCCACCTTCGCGAGTTCATCACGGTGTCGCGCCGGGCGCGGCACATCGTCCGGAGTGGCCGGGGATAGCACGCCTGCCGGGGCCGCCCATGCCCGCCCCTGCGCGCCCGCGATTCCTGGCCCTTCCGTCCCGCCTGGGCTGCCAATCGACCAAGTGACGAAGGAGCGCGGCCTGAACGGCCGGAAGATGGCATCTGGGCCGCCGATTGGTCGGCATGAGCGCCATTCGACGAAGAACGGCCCTCGAAGAGGCGGCACGTTCGTCGGATGGTCGATCGATCGACCAGAAGGCCCTGAGAACCGCCGCCTCAGCCCAGGTTCAGGTGCGGCAGGACCTCGCCGCCGAAGACATCGATGAACTCGGCCTGGTTGCGCCCGACGTTGTGAAGGTGGACCTCGTCAAAGCCCATATCCAGGTAGTGCTGGATGTGCTCGATGTGCTGCCCGAGGTCGGCCGTCATGAGGACGCGGTTCTTGAAATCGTCCGGCCCGACGAGCTTCGCCATCGCGGCGAAGTCCTCCGGGTTCTTGATGTCCTGCTTGGGGAACGGCATCCCGCCGTTCGGCCACTCGCGGACAGCCTGGTCAACCGCCTCGGCGTCCGTGGGCGCCCAGGAAATGTGGATCTGGAGCAGCTTGGGCGAGTGGGACGGATCCTTGCCGGCCTCGCGGGCTCCCTCCTCGTACTTGGCCCAGAGCATGCCGATCTTCTCGTCCGCCGCGCCGACCGTGATGATCCCGTCCGCGAACTTGCCGGTCTTCCTGGCGTTGATCGGGCCGGCGGTGGCGACGTAGATCGGGACGGGCTGCTCGGGGCGCGTGTAGAGCTTCGCGCTCTCGAGGGTGAAGTGCTCACCCCGGTGCTTGACGACGTTGCCCGTGAAGAGCTTGTTGATGATCTCGATGCTCTCGAACAGCATCGCGCTCCGGACGCCGATCTCCGGCCAGACGCCACCGACGACGTGCTCGTTGAGCGCCTCGCCGGCACCGAGCCCGAGGTAGAACCGCCCGGGGAACATCGCCCCGAGGGTCGCCGCCGCGTGGGCGATGACGGCGGGGTGATACCGGAAGCCCGGACACGTGACCGCCGTCCCGAACGGGAGCGAGGTCCGCGTCCCGAGGGCACCCATGAAGCTCCAGGCGAAGGCGCTCTGGCCCTGCTGGGGCGTCCAGGGGTGGAAGTGCTCGCTGACCATGAAGCCGGCCGAGAAGCCGGCCGCCTCGGCCTGCGCGCACCAGTCGAGCAGGTCCGTGGGGTGGAACTGCTCGAGCATCGCCGCGTAGCCGATCTTTGCCATCTGGAGGTCCTCTCCCTCGCCGGGATGGTTGGTCCCGCGTCCGTCGTGGGGCTCATGGTACGAGGGACCGGCTTTCGGCGGCAGCTTGGACGCGGCGCCCGGCCCGCGGCCGATCCGGTCGTGAATGCGGTAGCGTGACGCCGTGGATCACCACCGCTTGCGGTTCCCGGACCCCGTACCGCCGAAGCGGCGGCGGCTGCGCGACACCTTCCGCGACCGCATCCGACTCGCACTCCTCGTGGGGCTTGTCCTCATGCTGGTCGGTGCGATCCTCCCCTGGATGCGCGTGTGGCTGCCGTACCAGGGCTTCTTCGACGTCAGCGGGTTCGAGCGGGCCGGCGATGCGGGCCTCATCCTGGAATTCGGGGCGCTCGCGCTGGTGCTGACGTGGAGCGACCGCGCCTGGAACAGCCGGACCACGATCCTCGTCGCCGGGCCGTTCCTGCTGGGGGTGGTCTCCGTGCTGCTCCTCCGCGTGGCCCACGGCGACGCGAACATCTATCTCGGCTCGCTCGAGCCGCAGGGCGGGAGCGGCTCGATCCTCATGCCGTTCTGGGTTGCCAACGGCGGGGCCGTCCTCGCGACGATCGCCGGCGCCGTTCACCTCTGGCGGGCACGCGCCCGCGTTTCCTTCAACCTCGGGCTGACCGTACCGGCGATTGCCGGAACCGTTGGTGGCGTCGTGGGCGCGATCGGGGGCTTCCTCGCGGGGGCGAGAATCGCCGAGCAGCTCACGGCCGGAGCGATCGCGGGTGTGTCGTCGAGCCTGCTCGTCGTGCTCGCGGTCCTGCTGGCATTCATCGGCGGCTGGGTCGGGGCCGTCGGGGCGGCGAGCCTCGCTCAGTCCACTCGACGCCCGTGACGGGACCGGACGTCGGCGCCGCCGTGCCGGACCGGCTCAATGCATTTGCGGCGCGGTTCGTCGCCGGGCCCACCTACATGCCCTCGGATGCGGATACCCGGACCGTCCGGATCCTGGGGCTGTCCCTGCCGCTCCGGGCAACGACCGCCGTCATGATCGTGACCCTGGTCCTCCTGTTCGACTTCTCGCGGACCGCGATCCCGTTCGAGATTCAGGCGCTCGGCCGATCGGCGGAGGCCCTTCGCTACCAGGCACTGGAACGGGTCATCCTGTTCGGACTCGTGCCTGGACTCGTGATCGTCCTCGCCTTCCGGGACCGGCTCACGGCGTATGGCCTCGGTCTCGGCGAATGGCGCTGGGGTCTGCCCCTGGCCTTCGTCGGTTGCGCACTGATGACCCCGATCGTCGTCGCGCTCGGCTCGAACCCGGAGTTCAGCGGCTACTACGGGATCTCGGGCGCGCCGGTCGGCGACCTGGCCGTCACCCATCTCCTGGACCTCGTCCCGTCCGAGTTCCTGATTCGCGGCTTCCTCATGTTCGCGCTCATCCGGACGATCGGGCCGCTGGGCGTCGTGATCGCGCAGCTTCCGTTCGTTTTCGTCCACCTCGGCAAGCCGGAGATCGAGCTGTTCTCGACGCTGCTGGGCGGGATGGTCTTCGGCTGGCTGGACTGGCGGACCCGCTCGATCTGGTGGAGCGCCCTCGGTCACGTCTACATCCTCACCCTGATCATGGCGGTAGCCGGCGCCGGGCCGAGCGGAGCCTGACGAGCCGCGTCGCGGCCGTGGGCAGCCGGGTGCGCCGGCGGGTATTCTTCACCGCGGCCCCGAACGAGCCCCACGACGCAGCAGGGACAGGCGTCGTGGCGGCGCGGCGGCCGCCACACCAGATCCAACGCCCAAACATCAGGTGGTGCTCATGAAGATCGGAGTCGCCAGGGAGACCGCGCCCGGAGAGCGGCGCGTGGCCCTGGTACCCGAGGCGCTCGGCAAGCTGACGGCCGCCGGACTCGAGATCCTCGTCGAAGCCGGTGCGGGCCTTGGCGCGCTCATCCCGGATTCCGCCTACGCGGACGTGGGAGCCACGGTCGTGTCCACGAACGACCTGTACGCCAGCGCCGACGTCATCGTCCGCGTCCAGAAGCCGAGCGCGGCCGAGGCCGTGCGGCTGCGATCCGGCCAGGCCCTCGTCGGGCTCCTTCAGCCGCTCCTCGATCCGCAGCTCATGGAGGCCCTCGCCGGTGCCGGCGTGAGCGCGATCAGCCTCGACGCCATCCCGCGCACGTTGTCCCGGGCGCAGACCATGGACGCCCTGTCATCCCAGGCCAACGTCGGCGGCTACAAGGCGGTCCTCATCGCCGCCAACGCGTTCGGACGGTACTTCCCGCTCCTGACCACGGCCGCCGGAACCGCGAAGCCGGCGAACGTGCTCATCCTGGGTATCGGCGTCGCCGGCCTCCAGGCGATCGGCACGGCCCGCCGCCTTGGCGCCGTGGTCAAGGCGTACGACGTGCGCCCCGAGACGCGCGAACAGGCCCTCTCGCTCGGCGCCCAGTTCGTGACCCTGAAGACCCAGATCGACGCCACCGGCGCGGGCGGATATGCCCGCGAGCTGACCGCCGAGGAGCGGGCCGCCCAGCAGGACGAGCTCAACGAGGTCATCGGCGGCATGGACATCGTGATCACAACCGCCCAGGTCCCGGGTCGAAAGCCGCCGGTGCTGGTCACCGCGGCGGCGGTCGGGCTGATGAAGCCCGGCTCCGTGATCGTGGACATGGCCGCGTCCGCGCTGGGCGGGAACTGCGAGCTCTCGAAGGCCGGCCAGGACGTCGTCACTGACAACCTCGTCACGATCCTCGCGCCGGAGAACCTGCCGGCGACGATGCCGATCGGGGCATCTGCCTTCTACACCCGGAACCTGTCGGCGCTCCTCCTCCAGCTCGTGAAGGACGGGGCGCTCAACCTGGACCCGGCGGACGAGATCGCCGGCCCGGTGACCATCACGCACGGCGGCGAGATCCGCTCCGAGGCCGTGAAGAAGCTGCTCCAGCCCGCCGGAGGTGCCGCGTGAACGCCGAACTCCTGGCCGCGCTGACGGTCTTTGTTCTCGCCATCCTGTGTGGCTTCGCGGTCATCAGCAAGGTCCCGGCAACGCTCCACACGCCCCTGATGTCCGGCGCCAACTCGATCCACGGGATCGTCCTCGTCGGCTCGATGCTCATCGCCGCGTCGGCGACGGACCTGCTCAGCCAGATCCTGAGTCTGGTCGCCGTCGCGTTCGCGACGATGAATGTCGTCGGCGGCTACGTCGTGACGGACCGGATGCTCCAGATGTTCAAGAAGAAGCCCGCGCCGTCCGCGCCGCCCGCGCCGTCCGAGAAGGCCGGGGCCTGACCGATGGACGGTATCGAGATTCTGGTCCGGATCGCCTGGCTCCTTGGGGCAGCCTCCTTCGTCATCGGCCTGATGCGCATGAACTCGCCGGCCACCGCCCGGAACGGCAACCTGCTGTCGGCCGGCGGCATGGCCGTCGCGATCGGTGGCACGGCCGTCCTGCTTGCGTTCAACGGCAACGTGGCTCCGACCGGCTGGATCATCATCGCCGTCGGCATCGCCGTCGGCGGCGGAGCCGGCCTGTACACGGCCCGGACCGTGAAGATGACGGCGATGCCCCAGCTGGTGTCGCTGTTCAACGCGGTCGGCGGCGGCGCGGCCGCCCTCATCGCCATCGACGACTACCTCCGGCTCTCGAGCCTGGTCAATGCGATGACGTACGTGCCCGTGACGATCCCGCTCCAGATCAGCATCCCGACCGTCCTGGACATCGTGATCGGCGGAATCACCTTCACCGGCTCGCTCATCGCGTCCGGCAAGCTCATGGGCCTGATCAGCGGCAAGCCGATCATGGTCCCGGGAGGCCGCCTGATCACCATCGCCATCGTCCTGGTCGCGGCGGCGGGCTCGCTCTACCTGTGGACCGGCGTGATCAGCGTCCCGGTGATGTTCCTCATCCTCGCGGCGGCGCTCGTCTTCGGCGTCACGATGGTCCTGCCGATCGGCGGCGCGGACATGCCCGTCGTCATCAGCCTGCTCAACTCGTTCACGGGCACGGCCGTCGCGATGGCCGGGTTCGTCATCGGCAATGACGTCCTGATCATCGCCGGCGCCCTGGTCGGTGCCTCGGGCGCCATCCTGACGAAGCTCATGGCGGACGCCATGAACCGGTCGGTCCTGAACATCATGATCGGCGGCTTCGGCGGCGGCGAGGGCACGGTCGGCGCGATGACGGGCGCCGGAGGCTCGGTCCGGGCGATCGGCGCGGACGATGTCGCGATCCAGCTCGCCTACGCGAGCTCGGTCATCATCGTGCCGGGCTACGGCCTGGCGGTCGCCCAGGCGCAGCACGGCGTCCGCGAGCTCGCGGAGCTGCTCGAGGCGCGCGGCGTGGACGTCAAGTACGCCATCCACCCCGTCGCCGGCCGGATGCCGGGCCACATGAACGTCCTGCTGGCCGAGGCGAACGTCCCCTATCCCCAGCTCAAGGAGATGGACGACATCAACCCGGAGTTCGACCGGTGCGACGTCGCCCTCGTCGTGGGCGCGAACGACGTCACGAACCCGGCCGCCCGACGGCCCGGCAACCCGGTCTCCGGGATGCCGATCCTCGACGTGGACCACGCGAAGTCGATCGTCGTCATCAAGCGCTCGATGGGCCGCGGCTACGCCGGCATCGACAACGAGCTGTACGCCAATCCCAAGACCGGGATGCTGTTTGCCGATGCGAAGGCCGGCCTGGCCAGCCTCGTGACGGCAGTGAAGGCGCTCTAGCGTGGCCGACGAAACGCCCGACGCAGCGAAGGCGGGCGACGCGGCCAAGCCGCCGGCGGAGAGCACGAAGCCCGCGGATCCGACCGACGACCTCGTCGAGCGGAAGCACACGCTCGCGGTCGGCCGGAAGAAGCTCGCCTACACCTCGCAGACCGGGCGGATCGTCCTCCGTGAGGAGGTCATCGAGGAGGGCAAGGCCTCCGGCTTCAAGGCCAAGGCGACCGTCTTTGTCACGGCCTACACCCTCGACGGTGCGGATCGGCGGAAGCGACCCGTCACCTTCGCCTTCAACGGCGGACCGGGCTCGTCGAGCGTCTGGCTCCACCTTGGGCTGCTCGGTCCCCGCCGGGTCCTGGCCGGCGATGTCGGCGCGCCGGTGCCGCCGCCCTATGACCTCGTCGACAACGTCGAGAGCCTGCTGGTCCACTCGGACCTCGTGTTCATCGATCCCGTCGCCACCGGCTACTCACGGGCCGTCGAGGGCGTGAAGCCGGCCGACTACCACGGGTTCACCCGCGACATCGAGTCCGTCGCCGAGGTGATCCGGCTGTGGGCGTCGAGGAACGGCCGCTGGATGTCGCCGAAGTTCCTCGCCGGCGAGTCGTATGGAACGCTTCGCGCCGCCGGGCTGGCCGCGCACCTGCAGGCGCGGCACGGCATGTTCCTCAACGGGATCATCCTGGTCTCGTCCGTCCTGGACCTCGGGACGATCGACTTCAGCGAGGGCAACGACGTCCCCTATGCCCTGTATCTCCCGACCTACGCCGCGGTCGCCCACTACCACGGGAAGCACCCGGGACGGACGCTCCGGCAGGTCATCGACGAGGCCGAGGCGTACGCGGCGGGTGACTACCCGCGGGTGCTGGCGCGCGGCCACCGGCTGTCCGTTGCGGAGCGCCGCGCGGCCGTCGCGAAGGTCGCCCGGCTCACCGGCCTCCGCCGGGAGTACGTCGAGCGCGTCAACCTCCGGCTGGAACATGTCCGGTTCTTCACGGAGCTCCTCCGTGACCAGGGGCTTGCCGTGGGCCGCCTCGACGCGCGGTTCACCGGCCCAGAGCCGGACGGCGGCCTGGAGCGCTTCTCCGCGGATCCCTCGTACTCGCACATCCAGGGCCCCTACACGGCCGCCCTCAACCAGTACGTCCGCGACGAGCTCGGGTACGAGAACGACCTTCCGTACGAGATCCTGGCCGGCCCCGTCAATCAGACATGGTCGTACAAGGAGTTCGAGGGGCGCACCGTCTCGGTCGTGACCGACCTGGGCGCCACGATGCGCGCAAACCCGCACCTGCGGGTCCATGTCGCGTGCGGCTACTACGACGGCGCCACCCCGCACTTCGCGGCCGAGCACGTCGCCGCGCACCTCCCGATCCCGGCCGAGCTTCGGGCCAACGTCGAGTTCGCCCACTACGAGGCGGGCCACATGATGTACGTGCACGAGCCGTCACGGGTCCGCCAGTCCGCCGATCTCGCAGACTTCATCAGCCGCTCCACGCCAGGGGCGTAGTCGGTCGGTCGCGGGCGGCTGATCCTGCCATCCTCGACCGGGTCGCGCGGTTGACGGGACGCCCGTAACGCGGGACCGTACCCTCGAGCACGGGAGGCGATGTGACGATGACCAGCCCCGACGGCCCGCGACCCAGCTCGGCCGCGCCGACCACGCCTCGGCGCATCGGGTTCATCTCGACCCGGTTCGCCGGCACGGACGGCGTGTCGCTGGAGACCGCGAAATGGGCGTCGACGCTCGAGCGGATCGGGCACACCTGCTACTACTTCGCAGGCGTATGTGACCGATCGCCCGAACGCAGTCGCGTGGTTCCGGAGGCCTTCTACCGCCATCCCGAGGTCGATGCCATCAACCGGGGAGCGTATGCGGGAGAGTGGCACGCCAACGGCAACGGGCACGACGCGGTACCGGAACCGCAGGACCTCAAGGGCGCGTCCCTCTCGATCCATACGCGGCCCCCGACGCTCAGCAAGCGCATCCATGAGCTCCGCGAAGCGCTGAAGGCCGAGCTGCACGCCTTCGTGGTCCAGTTCGAGCTTGAACTGCTGATCGTCGAGAACGCGAGCACGATCCCGCTGAACCTGCCCCTGGGCCTTGCCATTGCCGAGCTCGTCGCGGAGACCGGCATCCCGGTCATCGCCCATCACCACGACTTCCACTGGGAGCGCCAGCGGTTCCTCCTGAACTGCGTCCCGGATATTCTCGCGGCGGCATTCCCGCCGACCCACCCATCCATTCGACACGTCGTGATCAACTCCGTCCAGGCGAGCCAGCTCGCGTCACGGCACGGTGTCACCGCCCGGGTGATCCCGAACGTCATGGAGTTCGAGGAGCCGCCCGGGTCGCCGGCGGTCGACCCGGCGGTCGTCCGCGCGGACCTCGGCGTTGCCGGGGATGAGCTCTTCCTGCTCCAGCCCACGCGAGTCATCCAGCGCAAGGGCATCGAGCACGCGATCGAGTTCACCCGACGCCTCGGACGCCCGGCCCGGCTGGTGATCTCGCACGCGTCTGGCGATGAGGGGCCCGGGTACGAGACCAGGGTGCGCGAGTTTGCAGACCTGCTGGGCGTGGACGTCCGGTTCGAGTCGGAGGTGATCGCGGACCACCCGGGGCACACCCCCGACGGTCGCCGCATCTACACGCTGGCCGACGTCTACCCGGCTGCCGACTTCGTCACCTACCCGTCCGCCTTCGAGGGCTTCGGGAACGCCTTCCTCGAGGCCGCCTACTACCGCCGGCCGATCCTCGTGAACAACTACTCGACCTACGAGGTCGACATCCGGCCGCGCGGCTTTCGGGTCGTCTGGTTCGACGGGTTCATCAGCGACGCAACCATGGCCCTGGCCCGCCGCCTGCTCGACGACCCGCCGCTGGCCGCGGCCTGGGCGGCCCGGAACTACGAGCTCGGCGCCCGGCACTTCTCGTTCACGATTCTCCGACGCCATCTCGAGGACCTTCTTGCCGACTGCTTCGGCGAGACGGTCTGATCGATGGGGCTCCGGGTCGGGCTCCTTCACTACACCGCGCCACCCGTCACGGGCGGCGTTGAGGTCGTGCTCGGCCAGCAGGCGCGCCTCCTGGCCGACGCTGGGCACCGCGTGCGGATCATCGTCGGTCGTGGCGGCTCGACGGACCCTCGCGTCGAGGTCGTCCGGGTGCCGCTCGCGGACACTCGACATCCGGCAGTCCTGGCGGCCCGCGCGTCGCTCGACCGGGGGAGCGTGCCACCGACATTCGCGCCACTCGTGGCGGCTCTCGCCGCCGACCTTCGGTCGACGGTCGCCGATCTGGACGTTCTGGTGGCCCACAACGTCTGCGGGCTCCACTTCAACCTGCCGCTGACAGCCGCGCTCCGTGAGATCGCCGGGGAACCGCGCGGCCCAGCGCTGGTGGCCTGGCAGCACGACCTGGCCTGGACGTCGGTGCCGTATTCCCAGCACCTGCACCCTGGATATCCGTGGGACCTCCTGCGTGATCCATGGCCGCGGACGACCTACGTCGCGGTGTCGGAGGCCAGGCAGAAGGAGCAGATGCGCCTCAGCGGCCTGCCGCTGGAGCGCGTCCGCGTCGTGCCGAACGGCGTCGACGTCGGCCGTCTCCTGGGGTTGCACCCGTCCACGCGACGGATCGTGGAGAGTCTCGGCCTGCCGGGTGCCAGGCCCGTCCTGCTGGTCCCGGCCCGGGTCACACGTCGCAAGAACCTGGAGCTCGCGATTCGCGTCGTGGCGGAGCTTCGTCGACTGGGCGATGACCCGCTGCTGATCATCACCGGCCCCAGTGATCCACACGACCCTGCCGCGAGCGGGTACCTCGAGCGACTCCAGGCGCTGGCCTTGGCCGTCAGGGTGGCGGATGCCGTCCACTTCCTGGCCGTCGATCGGGGGCGTTCGACATCACGGCGCGTGGTAACCGACCTCTACCGGATCGCCGACGCGCTCCTGCTTCCCAGCCACGACGAGGGATTCGGGCTGCCCATCCTCGAGGCGGCGGTCTCCCGCCTCCCGGTGATCTGCGCGGACATCGCGGCACTTCGCGAACTGGCCGGGAACGACGCCACCTACTTCGACCCTGCGGCTGATCCGTCGGCCGTGGCGGTGCTGATCCGCGCTCGTCTTGCGAATGAGCCGGTATCGCGTCTCGCCGATCGCGTCCGCCGCGAGTACGGCTGGCCGGCGATCTACGCGACCCGGATCGAGCCGCTGCTCCGGGAGGTCGCCGGCGAAGGGTGAGCCCGTGGCCCTGCCCTGCCCGACGGTCGACTTCGTCGGCCCCAGGGTTCAGCGTGTCCGCGCGGAGAATCAGCCGGGCCCGTCCCCGGCGATCGTCACGTCCACGACCTCGGCTCGCAGAGCCCGAACGAGGTCCGCCGGCGCGAGGTGGAGATTGACGCCGTGCGCGCCGCCCCCGATCGCCACGACCTGCTCACCCAGGATGGCGGCGTCGGCGATCACCGGCCAGGCGCGTGTGGACCCAAACGGCGTGATCGTGTAGCGGACGTATCCGGTTACCTCGCGCGCCTCGTCCGCGTCCGGCAGGGACATCCGGGTGACGCCGAGGTGGGCACGCAGCTTTGGCCAGTCGAACCGGCGGCCGGCCGGCACGAGCACGAACAGGTAATCGTCCTCGCCACGGCGCACGACGATTGTCCGTAGGAGTGCACGGAGCGGGATGCCCTGGCGCTCGGCCGCCTCCTCGGCGCTCCTGGCCGGCTCCATCCGAACCACGCGATGCGGGATCCCGGCGGCGGCGACCGCGTCGAGGGCGGGGGTGGAGGCGGGCTCGGTCACGCCGCAGCCTAGCAGGAGCCACGCCTCGGGATCCGAGGAGGCCGAGGGTGCCGAGGGCGCCGAGGAGGCCGAGGGTGCCGAGGGCGCCGAGGAGGCCGAGGGTGCCGAGGGCGCCGAGGAGGCCGAGGGTGCCGAGGGCGCCGAGGAGGCCGAGGCTCAGGGCTTGTGGCTGAAATGCGCAGCTCGGCAGGCGACAGCGGAGCCCGATCGGTCTCGGATGGGTCGCCGCGAAAGCCGCCGCGAAAGCCGCCGCGAAAGCCGCCGCGAAAGCCGCCGCGAAACTCCCAGGAGCACGATCCGAACGAACGAGCACGACCCATGCCCCCGACGTGCGGGTTCCTGCTCGAGGGGACGTTGGGTCGTGCTCATTCATCGAAAGGGCGCGTTTGACAGAAGCTCGCCGGCTGAGCGGCTGAGCGGGTGGGGAGCGGCCCCGAACAGCGTGGATCTGCGCGGTGATGCTGTGCCGATCGTGCGTGACGGATTCGGCTACAGGACCTTAGTTGGCGCGGACCTCGGCTGTGACGGTGCTCGGCTCGGCGTGCTCAAACGTGAGCGTCAGCTCCACGGATGTGCCCGGTTCGAGCATCGATGCCAGGTTGATCAGCATGATGTGGTAACCGCCCGACTTCAGCTCGACCGTCGCACCCTTCGCGATCGCGATCCTCCCGACGGGCTGCATCGCCATCATCCCGGAGTCGCCCATCATGGTCTCGTGGAGTTCGGCCGTGCCGGCCGGAGAAGCCACGCTCACGAGGGCATCGTCCACACCGGTCTGATTCTCGATGGAGAGGTAGACCGCCACGGCCCGGTCGATCGACATGCTCGCGCGGGCCCACGCGCCCGAGGCCACCATCGCGCCCGCGCTCGGGCTGGAGCTGCTGCCGGCACAGCCGGCAAGGGCGACGAGTGCGAGAACAATGGTGCTCGCGAGGATGCGGGTTCTTCGAGGGGCAGCCACCTGGAATCTCCTATCCGTGTGTCTCATTGGCGAGTCGATCGAGGTCGTCGACCATCGCCTGTGGCGGAGTGCCGAATGGGTAACGGGCACGCAGGTCTCCCTGCCCGTCGACGAGGTAGACCTTTAGCCGAAGAAGACGAGCGCGGGCGTGCCCCGGAACGAGGCCAGGTCGAACGGTCGCTCGTCCTGGTCGATGAGGGCCAGCGCCGGCGCAGGCCGCACCTCCTCGTAGGCGAACGGGCTCGGCCCGGATGGGGCGGCCGGGCCGCCCATGAAAAACAGCCCCTTGCCGATCGCGGCGCCGACGATCACGACGCCGACGACCGCCATGACAACGAAGAACGCGCGATGGTCGGCGATCTGGCTCGCGTGCGGCTCGTGCTCAGGCACGGTGCTCGTGGTGGACATCAGATCTCTGCCACAGGGGGTCGGGTGTCAGGGACGGCGACGGGCAGCCAGTGAACGAGCCCTCGTCGTCGAGTCCACGATACGAGCGGGCATGCTCACGGTGACGGGCCGTTCGGCCCGGGAAACTGACACCAACCGGATCCCGGCTTGTGATGACCGCAGTCGGCCGGTTCGCCGCCGGCGCTAGACTCGCAACGCATGGCGGATCTCATCGGAACCACCCACGTCCGTCCCGCGACGCCGGAGGAGGTCGCGGATGTTCGGGCGATGCATGCCGCGAACCGGGCCGCCTGGGACGAGGCCGCCGAGCGCTACGAGGGCTGGTTCGACGAGGCCGTCGAACTCATCCGCTCCGGCGGCTCCAACCTCTTCCCGGTGGAGCATGACCTGATCGGTGATCTGCGCGGCCGCTGCCGCCGGGCGGTCCACCTCCAGTGCGCGGGCGGCCGCGACACGCTGTCCCTGTGGAACCTCGGCGCGGACGAGGTGATCGGGGTCGACATCAGCCCCCGGATGCTGGGCCTGGCGGCCCGACTCTCGGCCGCGACGGGCGCGCCCGCCATCTGGATCGAATCCGACGTCCTGGACACGCCGCACGGCCTGGACGGCACGGCCGACCTCCTCTACACGGGCCGCGGCTCGATCATCTGGATCCAGGACCTGAACGCGTGGGCGGCGGTCCTGCAGCGGCTCCTGTCTCCAACCGGCCGCCTCGTGATCTTCGACGGCCACCCGGCGGAGTGGTTGTTCGACGCCGACGAGGACGGTCACTGGATCGCGACCGACTACGACTACTTCGGTGGTCCCGAGGCCTCGAAAGGCTGGGCGCCGGAGTACATCGACAAGCTCTCGGTCGCCGAGGACGACCAGAGCTGGAAGTTCGCCCGGGCCTGGACGCTCGGCGAGATCGTGACGGCGCTGCTCGGCGCGGGGCTTCGCCTGGAACGCGTCACGGAGCACCCGGTCGACTGGTGGGCCGGTCATCGAGACGTCCGGCCAGAGGAACGTGGCCGGGTTCCCCTTTCGTTCTCGGTCATCGCCCGCCGGGGCGACTGACCGATCAGGCTGGGTCGACGACCTCGATCCGGATCCGCTTGTTGATCCGCCCCTTCGATTCGTAGCCCGTCACCCGGATCTGGCCCACCTCGCGCGTGTTCGCGACGTGCGTGCCGCCGTCCGCCTGGAGGTCAAGGCCCACGATCTCGATCGTCCGGATCTCCTCGATGCCCGGCGGGAGGAGGTTGATCCTGGTCCGAATGAGGTCGGGGATGGCAAAGGCCTCGTCCCGCGGCAGGACCTTGACCCGGACGTCGCGTGCCTGGGCGAGCTCCGCATTGACCGTCGTCTCGATCTCGTCGACGAGATCGCCGCTCATTCGTTCGAACTCGAAGTCCATACGGCCGGCGCCGGGCTCCATGTTGCCGCCCGTTACGAGGGCGCCGTAGTCCCGCCAGACCACGCCGCACAGCGCGTGGAGGGCCGTGTGGGTTCGCATCAGGGCGAACCGCCGAACCCAGTCAAGGTCGACGTGGAGGCGGTCGCCGACGGACGGCGGCTCCACGCCGGCCTCCAGCTCGTGAACGATCTCGCCGCCCGACTTCCGCGCCGCCTGCACGGTCCACGAGCGCCCATCCGAACCCCGGAGGAAGAGGCCGCGGTCCGAGGGCTGGCCGCCACCACCCGGGTAGAAGACGGTCCGGTCGAGGACGACCAGTGGGGCATCGGCGGCATCCACCGCCACCACGCCGGCCTCGATCTCGGACGCGTACGCGTCCGAGTAACACAGCTGCAGATTCATGCCGCTGAGCGTATCGCGCGGTGCTGATGAGCACCACATAAGTCGCAGCTAAGAGGCGCCGAGTAGGGTCCGCGGAGCCGGAGATGGCGGGGAGCGGTCGGATCAGGTGTGGTCAGGTGCCGTCAGGAGGGGCGCCAACCAACCCGAAGGTCCTGGCCCCACCAGTACTTTGGCCGGATTGAGGGCACGCCACGAGGTATGCAGGATGGGTCCCCCGGTGGAAACCGGTCGGGAATCATCCTTAGCTCCAGGAGTGCCAGCCCATGAAGCACCGAATCCAGCGAGCTTGGCGGTTCGCTCTGGCAGTCTCACCGCTCGCAGCCATCGCGCTCGTCGAAGCGGCGATGCGCCGCTGGTCCTAGGCCCAAACCCAGAACACCTCATCTGACCGGCACCCTCCTGCCGGACAGTCAGTTCGAACGAGACCCGGATCCTCCTCCGGGTCTCGTTCCTTTTCCCTTCGAGCGACGCGCCTGAGGGGCCTGTGGCTGAACTCTCAGTTCGGCAGGCGACAACGGGACCCGATCAGGCTCTGACGCGCCTCCGCGAAACTCCCAGGAGCACGATCCGAACGAACGAGCACGAGCCGTGGCCCCGGCGTGCGGATTCCTGTCTCACCCGACGTTGGGTCGTGCTCACTCATCGAAAACGCGCGTCTGACAGTGCTGATCAGCTGGGCGGCCCCGACGACCACGTGCCGCCCGTCCCGAACCTAGCGTGCTGGGTGCGGGACGAGGTCGAGCCGGACGGCGACCATGGCAGCCTCCACGCGTCCGGACACGCCGAGCTTGGACAGGATCTTTCCAACGTGGACGCCGACCGTCTTCTGGCTGATGAACAGGTGCTCGCCGATCTCGCGGTTCGTCCGGCCCTGGATGATCAGGCCGAGCACCTCCAGCTCCCTCGCCGACAAACCGAACGCGGCCTCGGGCCGCGCGACCTCCCGGGCGCCGACGAAGGCCTCGGCGACTGGCCCTGTCGACGTCTGGAGTCGATCGGCCGCCCGGATCCCTCCATCCGGTGAGACGGCCTGAAGTGCCTCGGGATCCGGCGGCAGCGTGATCATCGAGCGTCGCGCCAGCGTCTCGAGTGCCCGGAGGAGTGGCCGCGCGCGAAGCTCACGGGCGATCCGGACGGCCTCCAGGAGAGGCGGACGGGCGACCGCGCGACCCTGGCGGGCGTCCTTCGCCGGGAGCAGGGCTTCCGCCTGGCGCCACCGGCTCCGGGCGACCTGATAAGGCTCGCCCACGCGCTCCCATGCCCCCGCGGCCCGGTCCCAGAGCAGCGCGTCGTCCCGGCCATCGATCCGGGCGCCGTAGGCCCGCGCGGTGGCGACGTTCGCCTCGGCCTCGCTCCGGCTGGCCGCCTCCGGTGGCACGCCACTCGCGCGCAGCACGGCCTCGGTCTCATTGAGGACCCGACGGGCCCGCTGGCGGGCTCCCGAGATCTCGGACAGCGCCCGCCGTTCATGGGCATCGGCCAGGATGGCCGCCTGGACCTCGAGATAGGTGGACGCCATCCGAGCGGTCAACGCCCAGTCCTCCGCACGTCGGACCAGGGACCAGCCGAGCTCCGCTGCACGCCGCGCATCGTCCACGTCACCGCGCCACAGCGCGAAGGAAGCCGCGGCCCGTGTCGCGGGCACTTCAAGCTGTGGGTCCGGGGCGCGCTCCAGCTGGAGCGGGCGCCAGCCGAGGAGGCTGGCCGCGCGCTCGTCGACGCTCGTTTCCACCTCCAGCATGGCCGCCGTCACGCTCGCGTCGGCGAACGCCTCCGGCGCGGGGCTCCACTCGAGCGCCGTCCGGATCGTCTCCCGTGCCTCATCCCAGCGCCCAACGAGGAAGAGGCCCTCGGCGATGTTTCCCCGAAGGGCGTTCCCGTAGGCGACCTCGAGCCCGTCGCGGCGCGCTTCCTCGATCGCCCCGCGGGTGACCTCGATCGCGTCCTCGCGCCGCCCGAGAAGTGTCAGACCGGTCGCGAGATTGAGTGTCGCGCGGAACGTGTCGTCGGCGTGCCCGATCGACCGCGCGATGGAGCGCGCCGCCTCGAGCAGGCCGATCGCGTCGGCAGGGTCGGCACTCCACGCGTGGGCGATCCCGAGCGTGCACGTCGCGTGGCCCTCGATCGCGCGTCCCTCCGGCCCCGCCTGACGAGCCGCGCCGATGGCCGTCTCCGCGGTCCGCGCCGCCTCGGCGAACAGGCCCTGGAGCATGAGCGTCTGGGCCAGGGAGGCGAGGACGCGAGCGCGAAGGACCGTTGGTTCCGGCGGCACCGTCGCCGCCGCCCGCCGATGCTCCACCATCGCCCGCTCGTGGTCGCCGAGCGTCCGGGCAACCCGTCCGAGCGCTTCGTGCAACGCCGCGAGGGTCGCGCGATCCAGGCGTTCACCGAACCTCCCCGTCGCACCCTCGAGATAGGCGAGCGCACGATCGGGCCTTCCCGCGGCCAGGGCCACCTCGCCCGCGCGAATCAGCAGGTGCCCGATCTCTGCGCGGCCCGGACCGTCGGCGCCCCCAAGCTCCAGGGCGACCTCGCGAGCCGCGAGCCCGTCCGCGGGGGAGTCGAGCTCGTCGGCGAGGGACGCCGCAGCGATCGCGGCATCGAGAGCGGCCTCGGGCCGGTTGGCTGCCCGCCAGTGCGGGAGTGCCTCGGCGGGTCGGTCGCCGAGCGCCTCGGCGAGCGCCTCGTGATGGCGTCGCCGCTGATGCGGGAGCAGGTCGGCCTCGATGGCCTGCGCGATGAGCTCGTGGCGCAGCTCGAGCCGTCCATCGGGCCGGTCGACGACGAAGCCATGCTCGTGCGCCTCCAGGAGACCAGCCTGCAGGTCCGCTTCGAGGCCGCCGACGGCGCGGCGCGGGAGCGTGGAGGACCGCGGCGGCAGCGTGACGGCAAGGCGCTCAAACGCCGCGACGGCCGCCGTGATCTCGGCCTCGCTGAGCGGCTGCCACGCCGGCGCCAGCAGGCGAAGCAGCCTCCGGCACTCCGGCGAGCGGCGGGCAAGGCGCGCCGACACGAGCTCCTGCAGCGAGGCGCCCAGCGAGACGCTGGACAACTCCCGGCGGGCCGCGAGGATCTCCTCGGCAAGCAGCGGGTTGCCCCCGGAGCGATCGGCCACGAGGAGCACGGCAGCTGCGGTGGGTCGTTCGCCCTCGATCTCGGCGATGAGCTGGACGAGCTCGCTCCGGGCGAGCGGCGTCAGCTCCAGGCGGTCCGGCGGATCGGACGACTGGGCCATCGTCGCGAGGTCCGCGAGGACGGGGTGACCTCGCGGCAGCGCATCGGACCCGTAGGTGATGATCAGGCACAGTCGGGCGGGCCGGGCGACCCTGGCCAGGAACGTCGTGAGCTCGCGGGTGCCCCCATCCGCATGGTGAATGTCCTGCATGACCAGCATGACCGGAGCACGCTCGCCGGCCCGCTCGAGGAGCCCGCGGATGGCCTCGTTGAGCCACGCCGTGCGCCGCTCCGGGGCGATCGTGAGGCGCCGGGACGACGGTGGTCCAAGCCGGTCCACCAGCTCGGGAACCAGGTGGCCGAGGGGCTCGATCGCCGACCCCACCACGTGGCCGAGCTCGGCGTCGTCAAGGCTTGCCAGGAACGGCCGCAGGCCGGCCACGATCGGAGCGTACGGGACCGCGGCATGACCCGGCACGGCCTGACAGTCGATCACCCGGAACGGCTGACTGAGCCGCGCCACGCGGTGCTTCGCGTCGTCGACGAGGCGTGAGGTGCCGACGCCGCCGACACCCGAGAGCAGGACCCGACGGCTGTGGCCGCGCGCGGCGGCCTCCAGCGCGACGGCAAGGCGGGAGATCTCTCGCTCCCGTCCGATCAGCCGCTCGCTCCGATACCGCACCGCCACGCCCGCATCGTGCCACAGACCGCACCCGGCGACCCGATGTCCGCCCGGTCGCGTAGGCTGCGCGAGTGGTCGACCCTCGCCCAACCCCGCACCCGCGCAACCACCTCAACGAGCTGTCCGGAGAGCAGTGGCTGTACTTCACGAAGTCCCTCTGGACCACCGCCTACCCATCCGAGCTGGGCCACGTACTGCGGAAAGCGCACGGGGCGAACAAGCCACCACGTCTCATGGCCAGGCTCATCGAGTTCTTCACGACCGGCGGCGAGCTCGTCCTGGACCCGTTCGCCGGCGTCGGGGGCACGCTCCTCGGTGCCGCGATTGCGCGGACCCCGCGACGGGCGCTCGGGATGGAGCTGTCGCCGCGCTGGGCGGAGGTCTACGAATCAGTCATCGCCGCAGCTCGTGCGGACCGGAGTGGCGCGGGGCCGCTCCTCACGGACCTCGGTCCCCAGGACCCGGGCGGCCCGCGGGGCTTCGATCCATCAGGCTGTGAGTTCCGGGTCGGTGACGCCCTGACCCTCCTGCCGGAGATAGCGGACGGGTCCATCGACTTCATCGCCACCGATCCGCCCTACAACGTCCAGCTGCCGATGACGATGGCGGGTGGTGTGCTCGCCGAGGCCCACGCGAACCGGCGAACGGACTACGCGATGGTCACCGAGGATCCGGCCGATCTCGCGAACCTGCCCGACTACGCGACCTTCCTCGACCGGATGACCGAGGTCCTCGCCCAGCTCCATCGGGTCCTGCGCGAGGGTCGCTACGCGGCGCTCATCGTCCGCGATGCCTACCAGGGCGGCCGCTACGTCTTCACCGGCTCGGATCTCGCGGCGCGGGCGGCCGGCGTGGGGTTCGTGCCCAAGGGCGACATCGTCTGGTACCAGGCGGGCACGCGGTTGCGGCCGTATGGCTACCCGAGCGGGTTCGTGCCGAATATCGTCCACCAGCACATGATCATCCTGCGGCGCGAGGCCCCTCGACGTGGCCGAGGCGAGCGGCGGGGTGGGACTGCCTAGCGAACCTGCGGTGGAAGGCCGCGGGCGGCGAGCAGGGCCGCCAGGGCGTTCTCGGCTTCCGCCGGCCGCTCGGCATCGGACGCCGACCATCGGCCGGTGTCCGTCGCGACGGGTGGACCGAGAGTCGTTCGGTGGACCCAGCCACGCCGGCCATCTGGGCAGACCACCTCGCAGTAGGCACCCTGACGCTGTTCCACCTGGATCTCGTCGCCCTCGACGAGGTCTCCAATCTGGTGGGCAAGGATCTCGTCCGGTCGATCGAGCAGTGACGTGACCGCATGCCGGATCGGTCGTCGTTCCCCGCCCCCGTCGGCAGTGGAGGCCCGGTACCCGAATGAGAGGCGCGGCCGCTCAGGCACGACCGAGCGGATTGGATCGATCCGTCGAGCCTCGATGAGGGACGGCCGGCGCCAGCGGGGCATCTGACTCTCGAGGTCGACCGGCGGGGCGAAGCCTGCCCCCGGGGCCACGCCGGCGCCCGCGGCTGCGGCGGCCTGAAGGGCCAGCTCGGGAGCCGGTGGCTCCTCATCCCGGCGTCGCTTCTTGAAAAGCATGAACGCCATCCAGATCGTCACCCCGGCCAAAGAGACGAGCATGGCCGGAAGTGTCGGCAGAAGGCCGCGGCCCTGGAGGCCGAGTGCGGCGAGCCCGGCACCGAGTGGTGCGTCGAGCCCGGCACCGAATGGTGCGTCGATCCAGGCCGCGAATGGTGCGTCGAGCCCGGCACCAGATGGTGCGTCGATCCAGGCCGCGAATGGGTCATTCGCCGGGCCGCGAGACGAGTCGCCTCCAGTCGCGTTCGTGCCGCCGGCCTCGGTTCCGCCCGACTGACCGTCCGTGCCGGTGCCAGATGCGCCATTGCCGGTGCCAGGCGCCCCGCTGCCAAGCGCGCCATTGCCGGTGCCGGAGGCGCCGCCCGTGGCGCCGCCCGAACCGACGATGGCGGAGCCGTCGGTGGTGCCCGAGCCGCCGTCTGGGGGGCCGCCAACAGCGCCGGATCCCCCGGTGCTGGAGCCACCAACCAATCCGCTGATGGGTGGGTTGCCCGAAGCCGTTCCGAGTGGTGTCGGGGTCGGGACGGGGGTCGGGGTCGGGACGGGGGTCGGGGTCGGGACGGGGGTCGGGGCGGGGGTCGGGGTGGGGACGGGGGTCGGGGTCGGGACGGGGGTCGGGGTTGGCGTGGGTGTCGGGGTTGGCGTGGGGGTCGGCGCCGGTGAGATCGTGACCGTGCCCCCGCTGGTCTCGTCGACGAACTTCTCCGTGTCGCGGGCCTGGAACAGGACGCCCATCGTGCCGGCCGGCAATGAGGTCTGGACGCTGAACACGGCGCCCCGCTTCCAGTCGGTGCCGGCGCCCGTCATCACGAAGGTGGTCGATCCAACGACGACGCGCACGTACTCGGGCGGCACGTCCTGGTTGCTGCGGTAGGTCACGCTGAACGTGATCGGCGTCGTAGTCGACCCGGTGCGGGGATCAACCGCCGGGTTCTCGAGCTTGGTCGGACCGACCGCGGCGGCCAGGGCGGGCAGGACCACCGCGAGCACCAGCAGCCCGGCCGCCAGCACGGCGCCCAGCAGCTGCACCCCCCGGCGAGCCGGTCGATCTCGAGAGTCGGACACGCAGACACCTCGGCACGGGCGCATGTCGCCCGCCGTCGGACGAAGCATCGCCGGGCAGGTGGTGGGCGCGCAATGGTACGGCCGTCATGGGCCCATGGCCCGACTGTTCGCCCGACATACCCCCAAGGAGTCATTCCCTCGCGCGCGTCCAGGCCCCAGGATGGCCAGATGCAGGTCATCGCATCGGAACGACGAGCCGTCGATAGTGCTGGTCGCGTCGATGTTGTCCGCGCGCTGCTGGTCGGGACGGTCCTCATCGCCGGGGCCAGCTTCCTCGCCTACTTCGCCTTCGGCACGGCCTTCCTCAGTGAGTTCACGCAATCCGGCCGGGCGGGAGCAACGCAGCTCGTCAGCGGGGCACTCGCCTGGACGTTCGCACTCACCGCCCCCGCCGCGTTCGGTTTGGTCGGGCTGGCTCGGTTCGGCAGCGCGGTCGAGAAGCTGGCGGCTGGCCGCGCGCCATCCACTCCGGCGATGCGCGTTCGCGGCGGGCTCTCGGACGAGCACGCGGTCGCGGCTCGTGTCCGGCTGCCGGATGACAGTCGGATCATCCCGGAAATCGTCATCGGTCCGTTCGGGGCGGCGATCATCGAAGAGCTCCCGCCGGCGAGCGCTGTCGTCTCGCGCGGCCCGCGGAGCTGGGATGTCCGCCTGGCGGACGGCCGCGTACAAATGATCGACCATCCCCTCGGCCGCGCCGCGCGCGATGCCGAGCGGGTTCGCATCTGGTTCGGTGGCGACGACGCGGACCACGTCGTCAAGGTCTATGCGGCGGTCGTCGGTACGGATCCGCAGATCGAACGGACGGCGATGTGCGCCTCCATCACCCCCGACCAGGTCGGACCGTGGCTCGCCTCGCTGCCCGTCCAGCGCTCATTCGACGCCGACCGACGGGAGCGGGTCATCCGGATGGTGCGCTCCGCCCTCTGACGCCCATCGCGGGCCGGGTCACCGACCCGCAGACCACGACGGCTGCCGGCCGAACGAGTGGGCGATGGTAGGGGAGCCTGGGCTCGAACCAGGGACCGGCCGTGTATAAGACGGCTGCTCTTACCAACTGAGCTACTCCCCCGCCGCGATCGTACACCGGCTCCCGGCGCTCGCTCGGGGATGACGGCGCCAGAGGCGCCGTCAGTTGCGCTCCCGGCGCAAGCGATCCGTGAGTGCGCGCAGGCTGAACGGGCGCGCCGTGAGCTGCGGGGCCGGCCCGATGACCTGGGCCGCCGGTTCGGACACCGGTGCACGCTCGAGGATGACCCGCTCCTCCTCGGTCATCGTCTCCACGAGGGGCAGATCGTCCGGGTCGAAGGGCCGGAGCGTGTGCGCGACCGGGGCCGCCGGGCGCGCGTACGCGGGGGCGCCAAAGAGCTGCGGGAGGGCGACGTGATGCTGTTCGTCCGCGGACACGGGGCCAGCCTGCCTCCCTGCTCGCGTCGGCGATCGCCGACCGCTGCCAACACGATACCGCGCCGCGCAGGCGGCTGCCGGCCGCGCCGCTCTCAGGAGAACAGCGGGCGGAGTACCTGGCTCGCGACAACGAGGACGAGGTACGCGATCGGCACGGCCGCGAAGAATCCGAGCGCCGCGCTCCAGGCCGTCCGCCGCGGCCGGGCGTCCGTACCGCGCGGGAGCGGCACGATCAGGTAGGTCACGACGGTTCCGACGCCGAGCACGACGACCACATCGAGCGCCGCGAAGAGCGTCCGCAGGTCACCGCCGGGCAGTCGAGCCCCCCGCGTGAGCGCCACGTCGTAGGCGAGGTACAGCACGCCCAGGATCCCCGCGACGACAAGATTGGCGGAGACGGCCCGGAACACCGGTCGCGGCGCGTTTCGGAACTGCCGCCAGCGAACCTCCAGCCAGGAGCGGCGGGGTGGCTGCGCGGTCACGCCTGGCCGAGAATCGGGAGCGTGCGGCGCGGCGGCAACGTCTCCGGCGTGTGGGCAGCGAGCAGCCGGACGCCCTCGAGGAACCGGTCGATCTCCTCCTCGGAGGTGAAGAACCCGATGCTGATCCGGATCGCATCGAGCGACGCGATGGTCCGGGCGATCACGGAGGTCCGGCTGGCCAACTCGTCCAGGGCCGCCTGCGCGCCCCAGCCCAGGATCCGGAACGTGACGAGCGTTGCCATCCGGCGGCGCGGCGTGAGGAGCTCGACGCCCTCGATGGCCGCGAGCGCTTCGGCGCCGCGGCGCGCCATGGCCGGTCCGCGGCGATGGACGTACTCGAGGCCCACGTACATGGACAGCCAGCTCACGGCGCGGGCGAATCCGGCGATCGACGGCCGATGGTAGTTCGACGACTCAAAGCGTCGGGCATCCGGGTACCAGGTTGCCGTCCCCCGGGAATCGCAGGCGGCGAAGGCGAAATGGCCGGCGAACGCCGGATGCAATCGATCCATGGCATCCGGTGCGACCCATAGCGCCCCCATGCCCTCGGGTCCGAGCAGCCACTTCTGGCTCGAGAGCGAGTACGCGTCCGCGCCGAGGTCCGTGACCGAGACCGGGATCGCCCCGGCGGCCTGGGCACCGTCGACAAGCAGGAGCGCGCCTCGATCGTGGGCGAGCTCCGCGATCCGGGCGATCGGCAGGACCGCGCCGGTCGACCAGAGGACGTGCGAGGTGGAGACGAGCCGGGTTCCCGGGACGACCGCCCGGTCGAATGCGGCCAGCGTCACCTCGTCGTCCGAGCCGTCGCCGATCTCGGCAAACCGGACCTCGACCCCCAGCCGGTCGCGGAGGGAGTACAGGGGCCCGAGCCCACCGGCATGCTCCTGAACCGAGGTCACCGCCACGTCCCCAGCGCCCCAGTTCAGGCCCCAGGTGGCGATGTTCATGCCGTCTGTGGTGGCGTGGGTGAGGGCCACGGTCGCCAGCTCAGCCGCGATGATCGCCGCGACTCCGGCCCGCGCCTCGTTCATCCGGTCGAGCATTTCGAGGTAGTAGTCGAAGTGGCTCCGGCCGATCGTCCGCTCGTACTCGGCCAGTTCGGCCATGACCGCGGCGACCTCCGCGGGGATCGGCCCGCAGGTGCCGGTGTTGAACTGGATCCCGGCGGCGAGCGAGGGCAGGGCGGCGCGGATCGCGACGAGCTTCTCGTCGTCCGCCATGAAGGGGGAAACCACGGCCGTATGATACCGGCCATGCCCCACCCACCCGCCGCCGGCCTCGTCCGTTGGTGACCACATTCGCGCGTCCCGAGCTGCTGGCGACGCCCGATTGGCTGGCCGAGCAGCTGGGCCGGCCTGATCTGCGCATCCTCGATGTCCGATGGCGACCGGACGGGACGGGGCCGTCGATCTTTGCCGCGGGCCACATCCCGGGCGCCGCGCACATCGACTGGCGGACCGAGCTGGTCGAGCCCGGGCCGGATGACGAGAGCCCGGGCCTCCGGCTGGCGAGCCCGGACCGGATCGCCGCCGTGCTGGGGCGGGCGGGAATCGGCGACGGCACGAGCCTGGTCATCTACGACGACACGCTCGGGCTGTACGCGGCGCGAACCTGGTGGAGCCTGGCCGTCTATGGCTACGAATCCGCGCGAATTCTCGACGGGGGCCTCGTGGCATGGATGGCGGAGAGCCGACCGCTCTCGAACGCGAGCTATCCCCCGGCAGTCGCCACGTTCACGCCGCGCGCGAACGCCCGGATGCGCCTCGCCACGGCAGACGTCCGGGCGATCCTCGGATCGCCCGATGTCCTCCTCGTGGATGCGCGGGCGGCCGCGGAGTATCGAGGCCTGGAGGGCAACGCACGGCGCCTCGGACACATCCCCGGCGCGGTCAATGTCCCTGTCGGCGCAATGCATGTGCCAGGGACGCAGAAGCTTCGGGATGCGACGGTGCTGAAGGAGCTCCTCCTCAAGGCCAACGTGGCCCGCGGCCGCCGGATCGTCACGTACGACGGGTCTGGGATCGCGGCAGCCCGGCTTGCGTTTGTGCTGGCGCTGCTCGGCTACGACGATGTGGCCGTCTACGACGGCGGCTGGGCCGAGTGGGGCGATCGGCTGGACCTCCCGGTCGATCGCTGAGGGCAGTCCCGACTGGCCACCGCCACGACGGGGTCACTCGGGTGTCGGCGCCTCTGCGTACGGCGAGAGGATCTGGGCCCGCGCATGGTTGACGGCGACCATCGGCGCGGTGGCTCGGGCCTCGCCCAGGGCATCGGACCAGAACGTCGCGTCGGTCACGGGGATGAAGCGCCCGTGCAGCTCGCGCAGCGCATCGCGAACATCCCGCTCCGGAAGCAGGTGGATGCGCCCTGTGATGCTGAACGGCGGGATGCTGATCAACGTCGCCTCGGCGACCTTCGGGGTCCGCAGCTCCGGCAGCGCGATAACCGTGTCGCTCGCGACTGCGAACAGGACCGCGGCGAGGTTCACCTGGGCGTATGGCGCGACGTGGCGCTCGGCGCGACCGCCGTGCGCCTGAAGAACAGCGGCAGAGAGGACAAGAAACTCGTCATCCGCCATGTTCAGCACATCGGACAGGCGCCGCTGGCGTGTCGACAGCGTTCCGCGGATGACGTACGCGTCCGTGTAGAGGGTCATCTCGACGGGCAGTTCATCGCCGCCCCAACCTGAAAGCATGACGCCAGTCTAGCCGCCCGCCGGCGGTCGGCGGGTGGCCGGTGCGGTCCCCGGATCCGATTCCGGGGCGGTTCCGTCGCCCGGACGCACCATCGCCTCGCGGTGGCCGGCCGTGATCAGGCGCTCCGCACCGGGCTGGAGCTCGATGAAGAGCCGCTCCACGGTGGCCAGCGTGTCGGCCTCTGAGGCGGGCTTGTCCGTCCTCAGGCGCGCGATGCGCGGGAACCGCAAGGCGAAACCTGACCGGTGGCGGGCCGAGCGGAGGATGACGTCAAAGGCGACTTCGATCACGACGGTCGGCTCGACGACCCGGTAACGGCCGTGGCGGCTGATCGTGTGGGCTTCGAACCAGCGGGTCATCTCCGCGATCTCCGCGTCGGTCAGGCCGCTGTACGCCTTGCCGATCGTGACCAGGCGGTCGCTCGCCTCGTCTCGGACGGCGAACGTGTAGTCGGACAGGACTCCATGACGTTTGCCGTGCCCGCCCTCGACGCCCACGACCACGCAGTCGATCGTCGCGAGCACCTTCTTCATCTTCAACCAGCCGTAGCCGCGACGGCCCGGGGAGTACGGGCTCATCGGGTCCTTGACCACAAGGCCCTCGTTCCGACGCGCCCGCGCCGCCGAGAAGGCTGCCTCGAGGGCGTCCGCTGAATCCGCGCTCACGAGGTGCGACAGGGCGAAGCCACCGCCGGCCTCGGCGAGTGGCAGCCCGATCGCCGCCAGACGCCGACGGCGCTCCTGGAGCGGCTCGTCGAGCATCGGCTTCACCGGCGCGGCGCCACCGGGCGCGAGGCCGAGAACGTCGAATGCGACGTACACCACGGGCACTTCGGCAAGGATGGCCGCCGATGGCGCCCGTCGCCCGAGGCGTGCCTGGAGGGCCACGAACGGGAGCACGGTCCCGTCGCGATAGCCGAGCAGCTCGCCGTCCAGGATCCCGTCCCAGGGCAGGGGGCGCGCAGCCGAGATCACCTCGGGGTAGCCCGATGAGATGTCGTGCAGGTCCCGGGAATAGAGCCGGACCGTGTCGCCGAGCTTGTGGAGCTGGGCGCGGATCCCGTCGTACTTGTCCTCGACCCAGACCAGGGGCCCCAGCCGGCGCACGATCTCGGCCGCATCCTCGGCCGGCGAGGCGAGCATGAACTTGAGTGGGTGGAAGAGCGTGAGCTCGGCCGTCTCGAGCGTCCCGTCCCGGGCCATGGCCGCGGTCCGGCCGAGGTCGCCGGTGAGCATGGCGGCGCGCTTGACCACCTCGAGCGGCCGATCGAAGGCCCTCGACAGCGCCGCCTCCACCAGCCCCTCGCGCAATCCGATTCGAAGCTCGCCTGAGAGGACCTTGACGACGGCCTTCGCCGTCAGCGGATCGCACCGCCGAATCAGGTCGGCGAAGAGGGCGCCCTTGTGCGCCGGGCCCGAGGCAGCCTCGATAGCGGCGAACGCGGCCGCCACATCGGGCAATCGCGGTGCCGCTGCGGGGTCGGGCGCGTGACCTGCCAGGAGCAGGACGTCCTCGACCGCTCGCCCGAGGTCGGAGAATCGATCGTACGCCTCGCCGAGTGCCTCCCGGTCGGCACCCGCGACCTCGGTCAGGGCGCCCGCCATCGTCGCCCAGCCCAGTCCGGTCGAGCGTTGATCCGCCTCGGCGAACGCCCGGCCGGTCAGGAAGATCACGGCGATCGGCAACTCCGACGCGTCGAGCGTCCGGAGGTAGTCGGCGAGGAGCGCCGTCTTCTCGGAGGTCCGCGTTGTGGCCGCGACGCGCTCCGCGAGCTCGCTCCAGCGACGCATGACGGCGATGGTATACCGTGCCCTCGTGGCCGGTCGCGAGTGGTTCCCAGCGTCCCTGGAGGGTCGGCTGGTCGTCCTCCGTCGCCACGTTCCGGAGAACCTCGTCTCGTTCCGACGCTGGTACGCGGATCCCGAGATCGCCCGGCTCGCGCGCTACCAGGACGGGCCCATGCGCGTCGAGGAGGTCGATCGCTTCTTTCAGGCGCGGGCCGTCGGCCCCGAGTCCCTGGCCATGGCGATCCACGTTCGGGGCACGGAGCGGCTCATCGGGACGTGCGCCCTGAGTCAGCTCGACGGCGACAACGGATCGGCGCTCTACCACATCACGATCGGCGAGCGTGACGCCTGGGGCCACGGGTATGGCACGGAAGCGACCCAGCTCATGGTGGATCACGCCTTCCGGACGCTCGGCATCCACCGGATCGCGCTGTCCGTCTTCGAGTTCAACGAGCGCGCCCTTCGGTCCTACGCGACCTGCGGGTTCGTGACGGAGGGCCGAGCGCGTGAAGCCATCTGGCGCGATGGGCGTTGGTGGGACGAGGTCTCGATGAGCATCCTGGAGCCCGAGTGGCGGCGGCGGCAGGGCGAGTCCGCCGACGATGAAGGTGCGCTGGAACCGCCGCATCGCGGGCTCGCGGCACGGATCCTGGGGAGGTGACGATGGCATCGACCGGCCCGGACACGGAGGCGGCCCGATCCGCCTTCCGCAAGCTCATGGAAGCAAAGGGGCATGCGGTGACGAACGCCCGGGAGGCGGTCGCCGGGCTGGAGGCGGCGATTGCCGCTGGAGTCCTCCAGCGCACGCCGCCGCTGGCCCAGATGCTGGGCGACCTGATGGTGGCCCTGGAGCAGGACGAGGGCCAGAAGCTCGGCGGCAAGAGCGCCGAGGCTGCCCGGTTCATCCTCCGGGCCATCTCCCGCGAGCTCGACAATGCCTGATCTTCAGCAAGGAACGCATCGTGTCTGATGCCGCCGCCGAGACGGCCACGCCCGAGCTCGATGTCGCCGACCACCGGCGCCTCGGCGTGCACCTCTTCAACCACGTCTGGACGCTGATCGAGAATGGGACATCGCCGCGGCCTACGAGGTGCTGGCCCGCGCCGCCGCGGTCGCCGGCGAAGTCGGGGAGGCGACGACGTGGCGTGACAAGGCACGCGAGGCGCTCACCGGAATCGCGGATCCCGCCGACCGCGAGTTGATCGAAGGAGATCTGGCAACGCTCCCGATCTGAGGCTCGCCTCGGATGCACACCACAGCCCGGGTTGGCCACGTCCGGTGGATACTTGACTTGTATCACCACACGGAGCCTTGCCCGACATGACCGACTTCCGGTTTGGAATCCTCCTCTGGAGCCAGGCGGCGACCTGGCCGGAGATGCTCGATGCCGCCCGGCGCGTGGACCGGCTCGGGTACGACCATCTGTGGACCTGGGATCACCTCCACGCGATCATGGGCGATCCCCTCCAGCCCATCTATGACGGATACGCAATCCTCGCGGCGTGGGCGGCAACCACCGAGCACACGAAGCTGGGCCTGCTCGTCGGCGCGAACACCTTCCGGAACCCGGGTGTCGTCGCCAAGTCGGTGACGACGATCGACCATGTGAGCGGGGGCCGGGCGATCCTCGGCATCGGCGGCGCGTGGTTCGAGTACGAGCACACGGCGCATGGAATCGAGTTCGGATCCTCGATCGGGGAACGACTCGCCTGGCTCGACGAGTCAGCGCTGGCGATGCGCACGCTGCTCGATGGCGGCACCGTCTCATCCGCGCCCGACGCCCGATATCGGTTCGCCGAACTCGAGCACCATCCCCGCCCGCTCCAGGCCCATCTCCCGATCATGATCGGGGGCGGTGGCGAGAAGAAGACCCTGCGGACGGTGGCCAAGGTGGCCGACTACTGGAACGTCAATGCCGCACCGGATGCACTCGCCCGGAAGAACGCGATCCTGGCGGAGCACTGCGCCGTCGTCGGGCGGGACCCGGCCACCATCATCCGGACCACGAACACGTGGATCGTCGTCCGCGATACGAAGGCCGAGGCCGAGCGCGTCTGGGCGGAGTCGATGGCCCGGAACCAGTCCGACCTCCTGGACAGCAACAGGCATCGGATGTTCTTCGGACCTCCCGCCTACGTCGCCGAGAAGCTCCTGGAGCACGTCGCCGCCGGCTTCGACGCCACGATCGTGGAGCTCCCGACGCCCTACGACACCGAGACCATCGAGCGAATCATGGGCGAGGTAAAGCCCCTCGTGGACCGCGGTTAGCGGCGAACCACGTGTCGTCCTCTCGCGCGGCCACGGTTGCCTTCGACCACGTCACGAAGCGCTATTCCGGCACCGGCGCCGGGACGCCCGGTGCCGTGGAAGACCTGTCGATCGAGGTCCCGGCCGGGAAGATCTGCGTCCTCGTCGGACCCTCCGGCTGCGGCAAGACGACGAGCCTGAAGATGGTCAACCGGCTCATCGAGCCGACCAGCGGGCGGATCCTCATCGACGGCGCGGACGCCGCAGCGCGCGACGTGACCGAACTGCGGCGATCCATCGGCTACGTCATCCAGCAGGTCGGCCTGTTCCCGCACCAGACCGTCGGCGACAACGTCGCGACGGTCCCCCGCCTGCTCGGCTGGACGGAGGATCGGCGGCGGGAGCGCGCGGATGAGCTGCTCACGCTCGTCGGCCTGGATCCGGCGATCCACCGCGACCGATATCCGAGCCAGCTGTCGGGTGGCGAGCGCCAGCGCGTGGGCGTTGCGCGTGCGCTCGCGGCCGATCCGCCGCTGATGCTCATGGATGAGCCGTTCGGGGCGGTCGATCCCATCGTCCGGGAACGGCTCCAGAACGAGTTCCTGCGCCTCCAGGCCGACCTCGCCAAGACGATTCTGTTCGTCACACATGACATCGACGAGGCCATCAAGATGGGCGACCTCGTCGCGGTCATGGAGGTCGGCGGAAGGCTCGCGCAGTTCGGAACGCCCGAGGAGATCCTCGCGAATCCGGCGTCCGATTTCGTCGCCCGGTTCGTGGGTGCAGACCGCGGACTCAAGCGCCTCGCGCTCGCGAACGTCGGGAGCCTGGAGCTGCGGCCGGCCGTGACGGCCAACGTCGGCGACGACGCGGCCGAGGCGAGGCGGCGCATTCTGGCCGACCCCTTCGAATACCTGCTCCTCGTCGACACTGCGAACCGACCGATCGGCTGGATTGGCCGGCGCCAGGTTCCCGCGAGCGGCGTCCTCGTCGAGATGACGGCCACCCCGATGTCCCCCCTGCTGGACCAGCACACCACGCTCAAGGATGCCCTGGCGATGCTCATCGACGCCGAGGTGCAGGTCGGGATCGCCGTCGACGCACGTGGCGCAGTGCTCGGCCTGGTGACCGCGGACATGATCACGGAGCGGATGCGCCCACCGCCATCGACCCCGGGCTGATGGACATCCCCTGGGTCCTGGACCATGTGGATGAGCTGGCGCTCAGGACCCTGCAGCACTTTGGGCTTGCCGCACTCGCCGTCGGGGTGGGCTTCGTGCTGTCGATGGGGCTGTCCATCCTCGCTGTTCGGGTCCGCCTGACGATGGGCCCGATCATCACCATGACCGGCATCTTCTACACGATCCCGAGCCTGGCATTGTTCGCCGCTCTCGTCCCGGTCACCGGGCTCTCCCTGTTCACCGCCGAGGTGCCGCTGGTCCTGTACACGCTCCTCATCTTCGTCCGGAACATCTCAGCCGGGCTGGACGGCGTGCCGGCCGACGTGATCGAGGCGGCGGACGGGATGGGCTACCCCGGAAGGACTCGGCTGCTCCGGGTGGAGCTGCCCCTCGCCGTGCCGCTTATCGTCGCGGGGGTTCGTCTCGCCAGCGTGTCGACGATCGGTCTCGTGACGATCTCGGGGATCCTCGGCGATCGGTTCGGCGGCCTCGGCTTCTTCATCTTCGAGGGCTACCGGCGGAGCTTCCCGACCGAGATCATTGCGGGTGCGGTTCCCTCGGTGATCCTCGCGCTCGTCGTGGATCGGCTGCTGGTCGTGGCGGGCGCGCGGCTGACGCCATGGTTCAGGGAGCGCACAGACGCATGAACCTCATCACCGAGACAGCCGCCTGGCTGACGGACCCGGCCCAGTGGACCGGTCCCGGGGACATCCCGCAGCGTCTCCTGGAGCACCTCGGTCTGTCCGCCGTGTCGCTGCTGGTTGCCCTGGCGATCGCCCTGCCGGCCGGGCTGTTCATCGGCCACACGCGGCGCGGTACGGCGCTGGCCGCCAACCTCGCGAATATCGGGCGCGCCATCCCGTCCCTGGCGGTGATCGGCATCGTCCTGCCGTTCACGGCGGCCATCGATCCCCAGCTCGGCTTCAAGGTCTACCCGACCCTCGTGGCCATGGTGATCCTCGCCATCCCGCCGATCCTCGTGAACGCCGAGGCTGGGGTCATCGGCGTTGACCGGGACCTGGTGGAGTCCGCTCGCGCGATGGGCATGGGGGAGACGCAGGTCCTCCGTTCGGTGGAAGTCCCGGTCGCAGTCCCGGTCATCCTCACCGGGATCCGGTCTGCGGCGACCCAGATCGTGGCCACGATGACGCTCGGGGCGATCTTCGGGTCTGGGGGCCTCGGGCGGTTCCTCGTGGAGGGCATCGCCCAGAACGACGACGGAAAGATCTTCGGCGGGGTCGTCCTCGTCGCGTCCCTGGCGCTCATCACCGAGGCGCTGTTCGCGCTCCTCCAGCGTGCCAGCACGTCCGAGGGGCTGCGGCGTCCGGAGGCGAACCGCAGAGCCATAGCGAGTGTACGTCCGTAAGCCAGCCCACGCGGCCCAATCGGGCTCCGCTGCTATGGTTCGCGCGCAAGGCCGCGTCCAATCCGGCCAGGAAAGTGGGGAGGAAGACCCAAATGCGGTTATCCCGCACGCTCGCCCTCGGGGCGTCGCTGCTGGTGCTCTTGAGCGCCTGCTCGACGGGTGGGGGCAGCAAGCCGACCATCAAGATCGGATCAGTGGGCTTCGACGAAGCCCGTGTCGTCGCGGAGATCTACGCCCAGGCGCTCGAGGCGGACGGCTACACCGTCGACCGGGCCGGGATCGGGCTCGGCAGCCGCAAGGTGCTCCTGCCGGCCCTCGAGAGCGGCCAGATCGATCTGCAGCCGGAGTACATCGGCAGCGGCCTCGCGTCCGGATACGGCGGCGCATCCACGAGCGATCCGGCCACCAACCGGACGGAGCTCCAGAAGATCCTCGACGGCAAGGGCGGCGGAATCACCGTCCTCGACTACACGCCGGCTGTGGACACAAACGCGCTCGTCGTGCGCAAGGAAACGGCAGACCAGTACAACCTCAAGACGTGGGGAGATCTGGCAGCCGTCCAGAATGATCTCAAGTGGGGTCTCGCGACTGACTGCCCCACCAACCCGGTCTGCGCCAAGGCGCTCAAGGACGCCTACGGGATCGATCCGGCGGACGTGACGCTGCTCGACGCTTGCAGCACCCCGATGGCGGACGCGCTGCTCGCCGGGACGATCGACGTCGCCGAGCTCTGCTCGACCGGCCCCGAGATCATCGTCAACGGCTGGGTCCGGCTCGAGGACGACAAGGGCACACAGCCGGCCGACAACATCGCACCGCTCGTGCGCAACGACTTCCTCGCGAAGGTCGACAAGACGGCGTTCTCGAAGATCCTCAACGACATCTCGGCGAAGATCGACACCCCGACCCTCGCCCAGCTGTACTACGACGTCGCGGTGGGCCTGAAGGACACCAAGGACGTCGCGTCTGCCTGGCTGAAGGCGAACGGTTTCGTCAAGTAGCCGCGCTTCGGTACTGAAGGCGAGGCCCGCCGGGCGACCGGCGGGCCTCGCGGATTCAACGGTCGCCGCGATCCTCGGCGACGCGCTCCGAAGCCTGGCCCTCCGGGCCCACGTCGATGTCGTCGAGGAGGGCGCCGGCCGCCGCCCATGCCTCGTGCGCGTCGGACCCGGTCATGACCGCACCGTACTCCATTGACTCCTGGCGGGTCGCACTGTCACTGCAGCGTCACCGTGTGGGACGATACTCGGCGCCTCATCCACGGAGTTGCCCCATGTTCGAGCGTCTCTTCGGCAACCGCGAGCAGGATCCCGCGGTCATGGAACGAATCCCGCCCGGCCAGTACCGCACCGAGAAGTTTCCGGTCCTCCATTACGGCTCGGTCCCGAGCACGGACCTCGCGACGTGGGACTTCAAGGTCTTCGGGGAGGTCGATGCCCCGTTCACCCTGACCTGGGATCAGTTCAACACCCTGCCGCGGAAGACGGTCGAGACGGACATTCACTGCGTCACCCGATGGTCGAAGCTCGATACCGTCTGGGAGGGCGTCGCCATCCAGGAGGTCCTCCGGCTCGCCCAGGTCCGCTCGGCCGCGACCCACGTCCTCGCGCATTCCGAGCAGGGCTACACCGCGAACCTGCCGCTCGACGTCCTTGATGACGACGACGTCCTCCTCGCCGACACTTTCGATGGGCACCCGCTCGAGAAGGAGCATGGCTGGCCGCTTCGCCTCTTCGTCCCAAAGCGCTATTTCTGGAAGAGCGCGAAATGGATCCGCGGCCTCGAGTTCCTGGACCACGACCAGCTCGGCTTCTGGGAGCGCTACGGCTACAACAACGATGCCGACCCCTGGAAGGAAGAGCGTTTCAGCGAATAGGCAGGATGGACGGTGACTGATATCGCGGGCGTGATGGCCGAATTGCAGGGCCGCGGCGTCGTCTTCGAGGAATTCGACCTCGGGAACGGGATGGCAACGGTGGACGGCTTGCTGGCCGCCGGGCCGTATCGGGCCTTTTGGTTCAAGGATTCCGAGGGCAACACCTTCGAAGTCAGCCAGGTCGACCGCTAGGCCAGAACGCGGACCTCGTCGACGAGCCGGATGCCGGCGATCCCGGCTGCCTGTCGCAGCCGCAGGTCGATCGTTGCAAGCTCGAGATCGCGCACATGGGCCAGATCCAGATATGCCGCGTCGTATGCCGTCAGGTCATGTTGGCGAGCAGTTTCCAGCACTCCTAGCGCGGTTGAAAGTTCCACGGGCACGATTTCGATCGGCAGCGCGGTCAGCATCGAGCGGAGGGCCGGCAACTCGGTGGCCGTCAGCCGGCCGCGGCGCTCGGCGGTCCGGAGGGCATTGGCGACCTCCAGCGGCCAATGAGCCGGCGCGATCGCAGACTCGCGCTCGAGTCGCTGCAGAACACGGTCCGCGTCGGGGCTCGCCTCATCGTCAAAGACCCAGGCGAGGGCGACCGAAGCATCCAGTACGAAGGTCATCGGCGACCTTCGTCAACGAGCTGGCGGATCGTCAACCCCGCGAGGTGATGGGTCGCCCGGAACGCGCGCAGCGCGGTCGAAGCGTCCTGTACCGAGATCACCTCATTGGGGCGAGGCGACGTGAGAATCGCGATGGGCACCCCGTGCTTTGTGATCGTGATCGTTTCCCCTGCCTCGACCGCTTTGAGCAGTCGAGGCAGGTGGGTCTTGGCCTCGTATGAGCCGACGGTCCGCACGGTTCCTGCTCCCTGGACTAGTCTGTCAGACCAGTCTAGATTACCTCCCCCGACGCGTCAATTGTCTCGTCGGACAACGGACGATCAGGCATCGCCCGCAGCGCCCGTTCCGGTTCGGGCATGGCGCGGGTAGATCACGAGCATGCGTCCGTCCTCCGGGCCGAGACATTCCACGTCGTGCGGGATCGTCGGGTCCCACGCCACGTAGTCACCGGGCCCCACCTCGACAACATGGTCGCCTTGAGACATCCGCCAACGGCCGGCGACGATGACGTGGTGCTCGTCGCCGGTGTGGGCGTGGACACCGGTCGAAGCTCCAGGCGGGACGGTGGCCTCCAGGATCCGGACGTCGCGCGCGGTTCCGCCATCCACTTCTTCTATCGAGGCGCCGTTCGGACCGGTTCGCCGCGGGCGATCCGCCGCGCGAACGACACGCGGTGCCGGCGCGGAATCGAGGAACAGCCACGCGATCGGCACATCGAGGGCGGCGGCGATCGATGCCAGGGCATCGAGGGACGGCACGGCCTTGCCGTTCTCGATCTGGGACAGATAGCCGACGTTGAGGCTGCTTCGGTCGCCGACCTGGGCCAGCGTCAGGCGTCGGGTCTGGCGCCAGCGACGGACCTCGCAACCGACGTCCGGGCGGGGCGCAACCCTTGCCTCGTCGGCCGTGGGTTTTTCTTCAGACAACCTACTTGACCTCCGGCCAACATTGTGCCACAGTATTTGCAGAGGCAACAATCGTTTGCCAAGAGTCAAAGCATAGCGGGTTCGCGGGTCGCGAGTCAGAGAAGGATCGAGCACCAATCATGAAGATTGCAATCATCGGCACAGGCAACGTCGGATCGGCGCTCGGCGGGTCACTGGTCCGCGCCGGGCACGACGTGACGTTCGCCGCGCGTGACGTCGAAAAGGCCACGAAGCTTGCCGCCGATCTCGGCGCCGCCGTCGCTTCCACCCCCGCGGCCTCTGTGGCCGACGCAGACGTCGTCGTCCTCGCGGTGCCGTTCGGGGCCGTCGAGTCACTTGCCACTGAAATCGCGCCGCTCACGAAGGGCAAGGTTGTCGTGGATGCCACGAACCGCATCAAGCCGGACTACTCGGGCCTCGCCAGCGAGGACGGCTCCTCCGCGGCGGAGCAGATTGCGATCTGGTTCGAGGGGGCCAGCGTCGTCAAGGCATTCAACACCCTGTTCGCCAGCATTCAGGCGGACCCGGCCAGCCTGGGCCAGACGGTGGACCTGCTCATTGCCGCCGATGACGCTGCGGCGAAGTCCCTCGTCGCGCAGCTCGCGACGTCGATCGGGCTTCGCCCGGTGGATGCCGGCTCACTCATGGGCGCCCGTGAGATGGAAGCCATCGCCTGGCTGAACATGTCCCTCCAGATGCGGACCAGCGGCAACTGGAACTCGTCCTTCGTCCTGCTCGGCGCCCCGGACAAGGCGATCGCGGCCTGAAGCTTCCCTCCCGGCCCGGACGCAGTACTGTGCCCGGGCCGACGCTGCTCCTCGCCTCACGCTTCCCGGAGATCTCCCGTTGACCGACATCATTGACCTCGCGCCCGTGCCGGCCGTCGACGCCGCGACGTCGGACCGGCCGATGCCGGCGCTGTACCTGGGCCATGGCGCTCCCCCGCTCCTCGAGGACCCGGAGTGGATGGGCCAGCTGAACGGCTGGGCGGCAGGACTGCCAAAGCCCACCTCGATCCTCATCGTCAGTGCGCACTGGCAGACCGCCCCGATGGCCCTGAGCGCCACGCATCCCGTGCCCCTGGTCTACGACTTCTACGGCTTCCCACAGCACTACTACGAGATGACCTATGACGCGCCGGGCGCACCTGAGCTTGCCGCGAAGGTCAAGGGGCTCATGCCGTCGAACGAGCCGGTGCTCGATCGCGAGTCGCGCGGCCTGGACCACGGGGCGTGGGTGCCGCTCAAGGCGATGTTCCCGGACGCGGACATCCCGGTCCTCCAGATGTCCATGCCGGATCTCGACCCGAAGCACCTGTTCGAGGTCGGCCGGCGACTCGCACCGCTCCGGGACGAGGGGGTCCTGATCATCGGCAGCGGGTTCCTGACCCACGGGCTGCCGTTCATCCGGGAGTATTTCATGGGCAAGCCGGGCGCTCCGCAGTGGTCGATCGACTTCGACGACTGGGCGCGCGAGGCGCTGGAACGCGGTGACCTGGACACGCTCTTCGGCTTCCGCGAGAAGGCCCCCGGGATGCCCTATGCACATCCGACCGTAGAGCACTTCACGCCGCTGTTCGTGACTCTTGGTGCGGTCGCGCGACCGGATGACGCCCCGACCTTCGCCATCGAGGGCTTCACTTATGGGCTCTCGAAGCGCTCGTTCGAGACGCGCTGACTGCGCTGCCGACTCAGTCGTCGTGCTGCGGGGCGGGCGGCGGACGTTGCGTGAGCGCGAGAACGGTGACGAGGCCGCTGTCCGGGTCACATTCCAGGCGAAGGTCCAGCTCCCCGCGCTCGCCGCGCTCCCCGCGGAGCCGCCACGTGGCCGACTTCAGGCCGTCCCCGGCCACGGCAGGGCCGAGCGCAAGCGGCGAGGACCGGGCCGCGGCGATCCGCAGGACGCGAGCGAGAGCCTGACGGTCGATCCCCGGCCCCAGGTCAAGTTCGGCCGGGATCGCGGGGTCGGCGGCGTTCAACGCCCCGACCACCTCCGCGGCTGCGGCCACGAGACGTTGGCCGGGCTCCGGCACGGAGGTCAATCCGAACGTCTGCACCCGAGACGGTGACTCTGGCGAAAGCCGGATTTCCACGCGGACGCGGCCGCCCCGTTCCCCTGCGAGCCACCACGCGACGTGAAGTTGCGTTTCGGACACCTCGGGGAGGTCCGGATCGGGCCGAAGTGCGCCGTGGACCGTGTGGATTCGGTCAATCTCGGCGCGTCGACGCTCAATGGGTTCATCCAGATCGATATTCATCGCGAACAGCCGGGCGGCGAGGTCATCGTCCCAGGTGCCGAGCAGCCGCTCGATGTCCGCGCGCGCGGCCGCCGCCGGCGCCGCCAGTCGGATCCGGCGGGCCGGCACTGCATCGGCTGCGAGCAGCGAGTCCATCAGCTCGCTCGCCAGGGGCGTGCTCGGCGCGTACCGATGATTCCCGAGCACGATGACCCCGAGCCCCGATGCCGGGTGCCAGCGCATGTTCGACCCGAAACCCGGATACCCGCCGCTATGCCGAACGATCCGCCCCCAGCGCGAGTGATCCTCGACGAACAGCCCGAGGCCGTACCCGCCGGCGGAGACCTCCGGATCCGCGTCGGGGTTCGACAAGGTCAGGCTTGGAAACCAGGCCCCATTGGCCTGTTGCATCTCGCGGCGAGTCGCCCGTGACAGCGGGGCTGCACCCTCGGGGTCATCGCGGGGCGGGTAGGCGTCGGTGAAGAACGCAACCCAGCGCGCAAGATCCCGGACGGAGGTGAAGATGCCGCCCATCGAGGCGAGTGCCCCGTATGGGTCCGTCGGTTCCTCGATGTACGCGTCGTCGCGCCAGAGGTAACCGTGGGCGAGTCGGGTCGGCGGTACGTCCTCCACGAGGTAGGTCGTCGCGTCCATATCGAGCGGTCCGAGCAGTCGCTCCCGGACGACCTCTCGGTACTCGGCGCCGACGACGTTCGTGATCAGCCGGCCGAGGATTCCGTAGCCGAGATTCGAATACTCGAACCTCGTGCCCGGCGTCCAGGCAAACGTCAGCGGGCCGCGAAGCAGCTCCGAGAACGCAGCGAGGTTCAGGCCCTGCTGGCGATCGCCCCACGGGTCATCCGTGGCGAGCCCGGCCGTCATCGTCAGCAGGTGGCGGATGGTGATCGCCGGGGAGTCGGTGGTCGGGCCATTCAACGAGACGAGCTCCGGCACGTGCCGGGCGATCGGGTCGTCCAGGGACAGGCGCCCCTCATCCCGCAATCTGAGGATCGTGGCCGCGGTGAAGCTCTTGGTCATCGACGCGATCCGGAAGACGCTGTCGGCGTCCGGCGGAGCGTCCTCGCCGACTCGGAGCGTGCCGATTCCGCGGCTGTGGATCAGCTCTCCGCCGACGACCACGCCGTACACGACGCCCGGGATGTGCTTGCCGACAAGGAACCGGTCTGCGACCTCGTCAGCAGCTCGCAGCGCGTCGTCCAGTGCGGTCATCGCAGGCCGGGAATCACGAGGCCGCCGGTCTTCCCGGCGGCCGCATGCCTGACAGCTCAGGAGGGGCGAAGGGTCAGTGGGAGCAGGACTTGGCCTGGCCCGAGTCATCCGCCGTGCGGAAGCTGGAGCCACACCCGCAGCCGCTCACCGCGTTCGGGTTGTTCACCGTGAAGCCGGCGCCCATAAGCGTGTCGACGTAGTCGATCGACGCGCCCGCGAGGAGCGGGATGCTCTGGCCGTCCACGTAGACCTTGACCCCGTTCGCCTCGAGGACGTTGTCCTCGGGCGTGGGCTGGTCTTCGAGCATCATCCCGTAGCGGTAGCCCGAGCAGCCGCCGGAGTAGACGTAGACGCGCAGGCCGACGTTCGGGTTCGTCTCTTCCTTGGTCAGCTCGCGCAACCGCGAGGCCGCGGCATCAGTGAGCGAAACGACAGTCGGCTGCTGGTCGATCATTCGGTGTGTCCTCTCCAGAGGATGGGGTTGCCTGGTTGCTCGATCGGATTTCCGCTCGAGGCGCACATCGTACGCAGATCAACCGATTTCGACAAGGACCCTGCCCAAATTCGGCCGACACGCCTCCTGCGCCCTACGCCTCGATCCGCTCGACGACCGTGGCGATCCCCTGTCCCACGCCGATGCACATCGTCGCCAGGCCGTACCGGCCACCGCGGGCCGCGAGCTCGTGGACCAGCATCGTCACCAGCCGACCACCGCTCATGCCGAGCGGATGTCCGAGCGCGATCGCGCCGCCGTTCACGTTGACCTTCTCGGGATCAAGGCCGAGCTCGTCGATGCAGACGACCGACTGACTTGCGAATGCCTCGTTCAGTTCGATGAGGTCGAGGTCGCCGGGGGTCAGGCCCGCCCGTGCGAGCGCCTTGCGGACCGCCGGGATCGGGCCGGCGCCCATGATCGCGGGGTCGACCCCGGCGACGGCCGTCGAGACGACACGAGCAAGCGGCTTGAGGCCGAGTGCCCTCGCCCGATCCGCCTCCACGAGGAGCACGGCCGAGGCGCCGTCGTTGATCCCCGAGCTGTTCCCGGCAGTCACGCTGCCGCCTTCCCGGAAGGCAGGCCGGAGCTTCGCAAGGGCCTCGGCGGATGTATCCGCTCGGGGGTGCTCGTCGCGCGACACGAGGATCGGGGCGCCCTTCTTCTGCGGGACCGGAACCGGCACGATCTGGCCGTCGAAGGAACCGCGCTCGATGGCCGCAATCGCCTTCAGCTGGCTCGCGAGGGCAAAGGCGTCCTGGCGCTCACGGCTCACGGACCAGCGCTCGACGACGTTCTCCGCGGTTTCGCCCATGGAATACGGGTAGTGGGCGGCCGCGAGCTTCGGGTTGATGAAGCGCCAGCCGAGCGTCGTGTCCTGGAGCTCGCGGCTGCCGCGATCCCAGGCGGCCTCGGCCTTCGCCACGACGTACGGGGCGCGGGTCATCGACTCCACGCCGCCGCCGATGAAGACATCGCCGTCGTCGACGCCAATCGCGTGGGCGCCCGAGTTGATGGCCTGGAGCCCGGATCCGCACAGCCGGTTGACGGTGAGGCCGCCGACCTCGACCGGCAGGCCCGCCAGCAGGAGCGCCATCCGCGCAACGTCCCGGTTGTCCTCGCCGGCCTGGTTGGCGCAACCGAGGATGACGTCTTCGATGAGGCTCGGGTCGATCCCGGATCGGTCCACGACTGCGCGGATCACGAGCGCGGCGAGATCATCTGGGCGGACGCCTGCGAGCGCCCCACCGTACCGCCCGATCGGTGTCCGAACGGCCTCGATGATCCAGGCTTCACGGAGGGGGCGGTGCAGGTCTCGGGTCATGCGTGGGATTGTATGACCACACGACGGGCCCGCACCTACAGCGTGTCGCCTACAGCGCGATCAGGCCCGCCTCGGTCGGAGCGAAGCCGCAGCCGTCCAGGTAGAACGCCCGGAGTTCGACTCCATCGAAATCGACGTGCAACCACTCGCACCCCGCAGCCCGGGTGTGCTCGACCGCGATGGCGATCATGGCTCGGCCGATCCCCCGGCGGCGATGGTCCGCTCGAACGAGCGTGTCGAGGATGAAGGCGTGTACGCCGCCGTCCCAGGCGACGTTGACGAAGCCCACCAGTTCCTCGTCGCCCCGCGCGCACACCCACCCGAGGCTGTGTCGCTCGACTTGGGCCTTCCAGTCGATGTCGAGAACGTTGTGATTGAACCCTTCCGCGTGGAGGACGTTGAGCGCCCCGTTCTTGACGTCGCCGCGCCACTCGTAACCGATCTCTGTCACACGCCCACCTCAGCGTTCCGCTTCCGCCACGCGAACGGGCCCTCGGGGTGCGCCGCTCCGAGCCAGAGGGCGGTATCGATGTCCGACTCCGAGGCGACGCCGGCATCGCGGGCGAGGACGGCCTCTGCGGCGATTGCCGATCGGATGCGCCGGACGATCTCGCGGGGGGCGAGCGAGCGACCCGTGCGGACGGGCCGAGCGATGGCGTGCGGAAACGGCTCCGGGGCCGGGTCGTGGGCCGGGTCGTAGCGGTAGAAGCCGACGCCCGACTTGCGCCCGAGGCGGCGATGCTGGACGAGCCAGGCCTGGATCGGCGACGGCCTGATCCGCTCCGGGCGCCCGAGGCCGTCCCAGACACCGGTGGCGGCAGTAAGGTTCACGTCCAGCCCCACGAGGTCCATCAGTTCGAAGGGGCCCATGGAGAAGCCGTCGGCCCGGACGGCGGCATCGATCTCCCCGACCCGTGCCTCGCCGGCTTCGAGCATCCGAAGTGCCTCGATCGTGAACGGACGGTTCACCCGGTTGACGATGAACCCGGGGCTATCCGCCGACCGAACCGGCGTCTTGCCCCAGGCGGTCACGATCCCGGTCGCGCGGTCGACGACGGCCGGATCCGTCCGCGCGCCGGCGATGACCTCGACGAGCAGCAGGATCGGTGCTGGGTTGAAGAAGTGCAGCCCGAGGACACGCTCGGGATGCGCCCGTGCGGCTTCGGCGATGGCGGTGACCGACAGCGCGCTGGTATTCGTGGCAAGGATGGTGGCAGGCGTGGCAGCGGCATCGAGCATCCCGAACAACGCCCGCTTTGGTTCGAGGTCCTCGACGATCGCTTCGATGACGAGGTCGGCGCCCAACGCGATCGAGGCAGGATCCGGGGCGTACGTCAGGCGGGCGCATGCCTCGTCGACCCACGCGGCCGCCGCGGCACCCAGAAGCTGGCGCTTGGCCGCGCGCCGGCGCAGCCCGTCGACGATCCGATCCCGACCTCGCTCGACCGCGCCCGGCAAGGCATCGTGGAGCCGGACCTTCCAGCCCGCCTCTATCGCGACCTGGGCAATCCCCGCGCCCATCGTTCCGGCACCGACGACGCCGAGGGTGCCCGTCGCGTCGCTCACGCGGTCACGCGGCCGTCTCGTCCGCCGGCAGGATTCGGAACGGGCGCCCTCCGGGCCCCATGACGGCGCGGAAATGCCGTTCGTCCAGCGTCAGGACGTCGTGGATTCCATACCGGCGCGCAAGTACGACCACTGATGCGTCCGCCAGTCCCAAATGCAGATCGCGGTACTGCTCCAGGATGCCCCGGGCCTCGCGGAGATCCTCGACCGTGAACGGTTCGAGTCGATAGACCCCTTCGGCGACATCCTTGAGAAGTCCCATCTGTGCTCGCGCACCTGCGCGGGCCGCCAGGAGGTAGTCGAGCTCAGCGAGGATCAGCGGCGACAGGAGGCGCGGGCTTCGAGCACGCATCGCGGCCAATGACGCCCGGTGATGTCTTTCGCCGCCATCGAGCGCAGCCAGTACCCCGCTGGTGTCGACGATGATCACTGCTCGCCAAAGCCCTCCATGAACTCGTCGACACGCGATGCAAAATCCGGATCACCACTGTCAAAGAGGGGTGCGGTGGGCTCGCGGACCGCGTGACGCTCGGCAACGACGGCGACCGCCTCACGGATGAGGTCGGCCTCGCTCCGGCCTTCGAGCTGCGCGGCGCGTTCGAGGGCTCGCTTCAGTTCGCTCGGCAGGTAGACGGTGGTTTTCTCCATGCCATACATCCTACCATACGTCGGTCGCCTGCCCGCTGGCGTGACCCCGCGTCCTCGGCCGGTGGCATATCTGATCACGTAATACGTGAGGCGAGATCACGTTCATTCCCTGGCGGCCCGCCTTCCCCTCTTGACACGTGCGGCGGTCGGGCGTATATATCGACCATCGATATATCGACGATCGTAAGAGGTGGAGTTCCGATGGAGCCGAAGATCCCCGAGTTCGGGCGGTTCGCCGAACCGTCGCTGCTCATCCTGGTCAGCCTGAGCGACGGGCCGAAGCACGGCTACGCGATCATGCAGGACGTCGAGAGCGGCACGGGCCGGCCGATGGGGGCCGGCACGCTCTACGCGGCGCTCGTGCGCCTCGAGGAACAAGGTCTCATTGAACCCCTCGCGCCGGTCGAGCGGCGGCGACCGTATCGGCTCACGGCGGTCGGGGCGTCCAACCTCGCGGTGCAGCTCCGCGGACTTTCGCAGTTCGCCCAGCAGGGCCTTCGACAGCTCGGCGAATCTCAGCCGTGAGATCGCTTCTCATCCGCCTCTATCCCGCCCGCTGGCGGGCCCGCTACGGCGACGAGTTCGAGGCCATCCTCGACGAACGCCCGCTCGGGCCGTTCGACGTGGCGGACATCCTCCTCGGCGCCCTGGACGCCCAGCTCCGGCTGCGCGGACATGGGGCCAGCATCCTGCAAGAAAGGGGATTTTCCATGTCTCTCCGCATCGGCGGCATCGCCGCGATCCTCGGCGGCGCACTCTGGCCGGTTGCATTCTTCATCACCGCTGGCAACAGGGGCGACATCGGCCCCATCGACCCCGTCGTCGCGCGGCTCCTGCTGATCACCGGATCGCTGGCATTGCTTGTGGCGCTGGCCGGCCTCAGCGCCTTCCAGGCGCGTACACATCCGCGCCTCGCCTGGACGGCCTTCGCGCTGCCCGCGGTCGGGACGATCGCGAGCATCGTCGGAATCATCGGGTTCCAGCTCAATGAGGATTACTTCCTCGCGTGGGCTCTCGGGACCATCACCTTCTTCGTGGGCTCGACGTTGTTCGCGATCACGACGTATCGGACGGCGGCCCTGTCGCGTGGAGCCGCGCTGCTCCTCGGCGTCGCCTCGGTCCTGACGATGATCTTCCTGATGTCCGGCGGGGCGAACCCATCGCCCATCTTGGTGGTCATCGCCTTGAGCCTCTTCGGGCTGGGCTGGTTCGGGCTGGGTATCCAGGCGATCCGCCTCGACCGGCCGACGACCGAGGCGCGACCCGCCTGACGCCTCGACACACTGCCCTCGTTCCACGGCGGACGCTGCGGTCGGGTAGCGCCGGGACGGGGTCAGGGCGTCGGGATCAGTCATCGGTCGACTCCCTGCAGCAGGCGGAGGGCGAGGTCGACGAAATGGTCGGCGATCCGATCCGCCGTCAGGCGCCCGGAAGCGTCATACCAGGCGGGAATGCCGTTGAGGGCGGAGAGGATGACGGTGGAGGCGAGGGCCGGGTCCGTGATGGCGAAGTCACCGGTCGCGATGCCGCTCTCGATCAGGCTGCGGAAGCGGCGCTCGTAAGCGTCACGGCGGGCGAGGATCGTGACGCGCCGATCGTCGCCGAGGGCGCGCCATTCGTGACGAAGACGGCCGCGGCGCCGACGTCAGCGGTGATCACGCGAACGTGCGTCCGCACGAGGATCGCGAGGGCCGCCGCGGGACCCGAGGCGTGACCGTCGCCGCCCGTTCCGGCGAGGGCCGCGTCCGTGGCGGCCTCGAACCGGGCGGCCGTTCGGTCGATGATCGCCCAGAGCACGTCCTCCTTCGAAGCGACGTGGGCGTACAGGCTGGGGCCCTGGATGTCCAGTGCGCGGGCGATGTCACGGACGCTCGTCGCGGAATATCCGCGCGCGCGAAATAGTTCAGACGCGGCGTCCTCGATGGCGCGGCGTCGAGAGACTTCGACCATGGGGGTGAGACCTGCTCCTCGGCCTGCTCCTCAGCCTGGCGCTCTGCCAAACGAACGATCGTTAGGTTAGACCGTAGCGGGCGCGGTGCCGCGTGTCAACCTCGTTTCAGCCCGACCCTCACAAGCATCCCCCTGCGCTCGTTGGGATCTACGACATCCCTGTCGTAGAGACGGCCCGGAACCTGCCCCCTCGCTGGGGATGTCGAGCAGGCTGGTGCGGCGCGGTGAGTCGGCGGTCCGACGGCGCGTCGTGTGGAGGCGGCCTGCGTTCTGGGCAGGAGAACAGACTCGGCAAGTGTCCACGCGCGCAGCCGTCACGTCCCCGCCGGGATCCATCGAGCGCGGCTGGGCGCAGGTGGGCGTGTCGGGAGTGCCGCCGGGCGAGCAGAGCGGACCCGACGGGGCTGGCCGGCGGCTGCAGGACAGGCCCGCGCCTGCGCCAGTACCGCTGCGAGCGGACCGGGCAGGCCGGTCGGTCGCCTCCGGGGCCGGTCGGGCGCTCCTGGGCCGACCACCCGGCTCGCCGGCCGTTCGCCGACCCTCCGCCGGGACCGTCGGGGCCCCCGATTCCGCGGGTTGGTCCTTCCGGGCAGAACGTCCACCATGCTGGCCGCGTCACTGGGGGCTCGAGCTGTCGGCGCGCCAGGTCCGTCGGATGCTCGGCCCCGGACTCGCGTTCGACGGGCCGACTCTCATCCGAGCAACCGCCGGCTACTCCCCGGAGAACTGCGGCGGACGCTTCTCCAGGAAGGCGACCAGGCCCTCCGCGTGATCTGGGTGGGCGCCGGCATCGGCCACGAGGACGTCGGCCGCAGTCTCATTGCCGCTGCGAGTGCCGCCGCGCTCGATCATGGAGCGGCCATCACTCCTCGAACAGCCGGAGTTCCCCGTCCACGAGCTCGTGAAGCCGGCGATCCAACGGTTGGTCGGACCCATCCGCGTGACCGCGCACGAACTCCGCGAACAGCGCCGCGAACTCCTCGTCGCCCACGGTGAGCCCGCCCGCCACGAGCAGGTCGCGCTCCGGAATCCCCACGAGCACGCGGCCGGCGCCTCCCAGCTCCCCGGCGAGATGGGCACGCACCTCGGGCAGGAGGATCCGCTCGGCGTCGCCGCCGTCGCCGGAGGCGGAGGATACGAGCCGGCGAACGCCGGAGGCCTCGTCCGCCCAGGGCGCGGTTGCGGACCAGCGGGCCAGGTTGGCCATCGCCGCGGCGCGTACCTCGGCGGGTGTCGCGCCCCACGCGAGCAGATGGTCGGCGTTGACGTGGGCATCGAATCCACCGGCGCGAAGGACGTACCCGACGGCCAGTCCGGAGGGACCCTCATCAAGAATCGGGACCGCGTGCGTCTTCATCCCCTCGGAGGCAAGCCGGACCGGATCGATGTCGCCAAGCCGCGTCCCGGACGTCCCGACGGGTCGGAGAATCGGCATGAGGATCGCCTCCGCAGCGAGCCAGTCGTGCTCCGGCGCCTGCGATGGCGAGACCCCACTCTCGCGCGGCGGGCGATGACCACTGACCGGCGCGCCGTCGTCGATCGGGGCAAGCAGGTCAGGCGGCTGATCCCGCCAGGCCGGCTGGGGCTCGTCCCCGAGGTCGCGATCCCGGGACATCAGGCGCCCTCCCTCAGCGGCCCTTCCAGCCGGGCCGTCGCTTGTCCGTGAACGCGGCCATCCCCTCGCGCTGATCTTCGGTGGCGAAGAGCAGGTAGAAGTTCCGGCGTTCGAACTCGAGGCCGGCCTCGAGGGGCAGCTCCTCTGCGCGGTTGACCGCCTCCTTGGCCGCGATCACCGCGAGCGGGGGCATGGCGGCGATCGACGCCGCGAGCTCGAGCGCGGACGCCACGGTCTTTTCGGACGGCACGACGCGGGTCACCAGGCCGTGCGCCTCGGCCTCTCGGGCGTTCATCGTTCGCCCGGTCAGGACCATCTCCATCGCCCTGGCTTTGCCGATCGCCCGAGTGAGGCGCTGCGTGCCACCCGCACCCGGCATGACCCCCAGCTTGATCTCCGGCTGCCCGAACTGGGCGTCCTCGCCGGCGACGAGCAGGTCGCAGGTCATCGCCAGCTCGCAGCCACCTCCGAGGGCGAACCCGCGAACCGCCGCGATGAGCGGCTTCCGGATCCGCTTGATCCGTTCCCAGCGATGGAAGTGGTCATCGGCAAGCAGGGTCGCCGGGGTCTGGACGGTGAGCTCGCGGATGTCGGCGCCGGCTGCGAACGCCCGCTCGCCCGCACCGGTGATGACGATGGCCCGGCAGGTCGGGTCGTGATCGAGGACCTCGAGCGCCTCGACGAGCTCGGCAAGGAGCGCGAAGTCGAGCGCGTTGAGGACCCTGGGCCGATCGAGCGTGACGAGGGCGACGCCATCCAGCGGCCCGGCGGCGCCGGTCGCGGGAATCTCCACCCGGATCGAGGGGGGTCGCGGCGCGAGATCGACGTCGGTCACTGGCGTCCTCCGGATGCGTCCGCGCAAGTATCCACCGCCCGGGAAGAAGCGTGCCCGATTTCGGTTGTCAGTCGCTCGCCAGCAGGTCCGGCGCGTCCTCGACGACGAGGAACGTCGCCAGGCCGGGAGCCATCTCGCGGAGGCTCCGGCCGGCTGCGCGCATTGGATCTGCGCGGAGGCCGGGTGTCGCCTTCATCCGGCCGGCGGTAGAGCGCGAGCAGGGTCGTCATCGGGGGCCTCGCTCGGGTCGCCGCCCATCCAGCCAGTGGGCGTCGGTGTCATCGATGCCGGGGATCTCCGCGGCTGATGGGTGCATGAGGGCGGCGGGATCCTGGGCCGGCTCGGCGCGACGCTTGGCCTCTGCCTCGGTGGATCGATAGAAGCCGGCGAGCGCCTCGTTGAACAGGCCCGGTCGCCGAACGGTCACCTCGTGCCCACACTCGGGCGCAACGAACAGCCGAGCCCCGGGGATCTGGCGTGCTATCCCCCAGGCGTGATCCACCGGGACGAACGGGTCCCGATCGCCGCACACGACCATCGTCGGCACATTGATCCCGTGGAGGTCACGCGGTCCAAGGAGCGGCTGATCGGCAACATCGGCAACCACCGCAGGCAGGAGCCGCTGCCAGCCGCCGATCCCCTGTCCGGCGTCGTGCCGGCGCGAGAGCTCGGCGGCCCATGCCGGGTCGGTGGCCTCGATCTTCCCGGGGTCAAGGAGACGCCGCACAACGCTCGTGCGGGGCTCACGCTGGGTCGTGATCCCGATCGCCACCAGCGTCCGCAGGCGCTCCGGGTGACGTGCCGCGAAGTGCAGTGCGGTCATGGCGCCCATGGAGAACCCGAGCAGGTGAAACGAGCGGAGCCCGAGGGCGTCGGTGAACGCCTCGAGGTCGTCCACGAGCCAGTCGTACCGGAAGCCGTCGGCGCCGTCCCAGCGCGTCCGGCCGTGGCCGCGGGCATCGGGGAGGTGGACGAGGAAGGCGCGCGAGAAGAGCGGCAGCTGGGCGGCGAAGTCCTCGCGCCCCACGGACGTCACGCCGTGGAGCATGACGATCGGCGGGCCGGCGCCCAGCACGTCATACCCGACGTCGAGGCCGTTGGCGCGGATGGACGGCACGTCAGCCCTCGGGCTTTCCCTCGACCGGGGCATCCGCCGCCCGTTCGATATGAAGGTACCGGCGCCGGAAGTAGAGCAGCGGTCCCACGGTCGCGTCGGCCGCTCCACCGTCATCGAGGGAGTCCACCCGTCCGATGAACAGATCGTGATCACCGGCCGAGAACGTCTCGATGACCGTGCACTCGAGCGTCGCGATCGCGCCGTCGAGGAGCGGGAGCCCGGTCGTTCCCGCATGCCACGCAGCGCCGCAGAAGTCCTCACGGCCCGGCTTCACCGCCGCATGGGCGAAGCAATCGGAGAGCGCCTGCTGGCCCTCGCCGAGGACGTTCACCGCGTACCGGCCGTGCTCACGGACCATCGGCGTGATGAACCGTCGCCGATCCAGGGCGACCATGATCAGCGGCGGCTCGAGCGAGACGGACGAGAGCGCATTGACGGTGATCCCCTGCGGCCCCCCGTCCGCGAGCGTCGTGACGACCGTCACGCCCGTCGCGAACCGGCCCATCACCTGCCGAAATCGGCCGCTGTCGAACTCCATCCCCGCGAGTCTACGGGAGGCGGCTCGAAGTCGAGTCGGGCCGGAACCTCGCGTTCAGCGCGGGCTCAGGGAAGACCGGTTTCGGCACCAAGGAGGGCAGTAAGGGCGCGGGCGTTCGCCGCCATCGTCCGCCGCAGCATCGCGTGCATGACAGGCTCGAAGAGCCGCCCCAGGATGCCCCACGGCCGGACGTACTCGATCTCGACCGTCACCCGTGTGCCGCCGTCGATCGCCTCGAAATGGTCGCGGCCGACCGCCTCGACACCGATCGGGAGGATGCCTCGAAACTCGCGCGACCGGTGTGGCTCGACCGCCGTGACCCGCCACGGGTGCTTCGATTCGATCCGCCGACCGAACAACTTCCAGACCTGCCGGTATCCGCCGCCGACCCGGTCGGTGTTCCCGGAGACATCGAGCACCTCGGCGAGCTCGGTGTTCCACTCCGGCATGCGATCCGCCTGGACCATGAGGTCCCATACCGCCTGTAGCGGAATCGGGATGGCCGCCTCGATCCTGAATCGGGCTGGATTTGTCATCGCTTCGGAACGTCGTCGGCGTCCGCCTCAGGCGCTGACGACCTCCCCAACCATGCCGTCCGCGCCGTCGCCCGGCTCGGCGAGGGCCGGGAGCGACTGGAGCGTCGCGCCCACGACTAGCCAGATCGGCGTGAAGGCGACGACCGCCAGGAGCATCGGATTCAGCACGCTCAGTCGATCACCGTCGTACGCGGTCAACGCCCAGCCGATGATCGCCGCCCCGCCGAGCGTGGGACCGACGATGGCCAGCGCCGCCCCCACTCCCCACTGCCCCGCACGCCAGGCGCTGAGGGCGAAGACGACGATCCCCGCGAGCGCCGCGATGCCGAGCGGCAGAACCCAGGGTCCCAGGCCCCAGACCGGCCCGGCGACGATCGCCACGAGCGCGCCGACCCGGGCGACCCGGGCACGATTCGGAATGCGGATCATCTGCCCGATGAGGCCGACCGCGAGGAGCGCCATCGCCAGAAGGACGAATGGAAGGCCGGCGCCGCCGTCGCGGTATCCGCCGTCGCCGTCGATGACGATGGGCCCATTGGCCGCGATCACCCAGCCGGCAATCCAGAGCACCGCCCCGAGCCACGAGGCCAGCCCCAACCGACGCGCGACCCGCAGGTCCTCGTAGCGCTCTGGCGAGACGGCTGCCAGGCCAGCGGCACGGTCCACCGCCGCCGGGTCCACGAGTTCGGGATGGCGATGGGCATCGAGGGCACCCCGGAACAGGTCGATCGAGCCGGAGATGCCCAGGGGTCGGTGCGCCACCAGCTCGTCGAGCTCCGCGCCGTAGCGAGCTCGCCAGGCCCGCGGGTAGAGACGCAGGAGGCCGCTCATCCCGCGCTCCCGCCCAGCCGGGCGAGCCCCAGCCTCGTGAAACCGGCGAGGCCCTCGAGCTGTGTCCGGAGCGTGGTCGCGCCGAGCGCAGTCAGCTTGTACGGCCGGCGCCGGTTTTCCGGCTCCAGCGCCTCGATCATGCCGCGCCGCTCCAGGCGCGCCAGCGCGCCGTAGAGCGTGCCGGGCCCCAGGGGCTCGCCGGTCACCGCCTCGACGTCGGTCATCATCGCGTATCCATGCTTCGGCCCGTCGCTGAGTGAGACGAGGATGTAGAGCGTCGGCTCCGCGAACCGCCCGAACTCGGTCAATCCCCTGTTCATGCGTCTACCTCCAGTGGCCCAGGTGCCGGACAGTGACCGAGGGATCGATTCATGAGGACGACGCCGGCGCGTAGTTCGTCAGACGATACATCGCCGGCTCGCTGGCGGTCGTCCGCTCGACAAGGGCGCCACGCTCGAGTCGGGCGAGTGCACCGAGGAGAGTGGCCGGGCCGACCGGGCCGTCGAGCACGCGCACGGCGTCGAACAGCGCCGTGGACCCCGCCGGCCCGCGCCCGAGCGCGACGAGGATCCACAGTGAAGGCTCGGCGAACCGGCCCATCATCGGGTGAACGCTCAGCCGCCGACGATGATGCCGCACGCGATGCGGGCTCCGCTGTTCCCGGTCGGACTGGTGCTGTCCTGATCGTCTTCGCCGGCGTGAATGATGAGCGCGCTGCCATCGGCGTCGAAGACCGAGACAGTCCCGGCCGACAGCGTTGCACGATCGCTCGTCGCGTTGAGATGGCCCATACCTGCGCCGTTGACGACGAGGTTCGGCAGATCGCCGGCGTGGGCGCCCGGCGGATCGTCCAATCCGTGCAGTTGGCCGGGCAGCGAGTGGTGGCTCTTCGCGCCGTCGAACGGCAGCGCACCCGAGTCGCAATTCGCCTTCGCATGGATGTGGATCCCGTGGAGGCCCTCGGACAGGCCGCGGACGTGGACGTTCACGTGCAGGATCCCGTTGGCGTCCTCGGTGAAGCGCGCCCAGCCGACAACCTCGCCGCCAACGTTCTTGAGCTCTGCGGAGGCGTGCAGCGCTCCGCCCTCGCCGCCGGCGGCGGCGGCCGGTGCCGCGAGTGCCAGGAGGGCCCCCAGAACGACGACCCCGATTCGTGACCGACCAGCCATGGGACGCTCTCCTCATTCGCGACGCGACGGTCCGTTATTACAGGCCGCGGTATAGCGCTATACGATATATAGCCGCTGAAGGGGACGCTGTCAAGGGGTGAGCGGACCGGTACAATCCGCCGCGATGGCCACTCGACTCTGGGATCGCGCCGCACTCGTGCCCGCCTCCGCGGACCGCCGCGTGCCGGCGATCGTGGCACTTCCGAATGGGCTTCCCACCGTCGCCCAGCTGTTTGAGTTCATGCGGGACGCGGAGTTGCGCTTCCAGACGCTTCGGATGCGGATCGAGGAGCGGACGATCGGAGGTCGCGGCGAACAGCTCGTGGCGATGGATGTGTCGGTTCAGCATCCCGGCCACGCCCGGGTGACCACCACGGAGTCGGGTCGTGGGACGGCAGGTAACTTCGAGCTCTGGATCAGCGACGGCGAGACGATCCAGACCTACTCCGGGACGCACGACCTCGGCACGTCGCGACCGGTCCGTAACCGGCCTCGTGGCCTGGATGCCCACTTCCCCGGCAGTGCCCGCGTCTACGAACCGGTGACGCCGCTCCCCCTTGAGACGCTCCCAGAGCTCTTCGTCCACTCGGCCGGGTATTGCCAGAACGTCCTGTCGACCGGGCGGACGTGGATCTCCGGGACCGACGTCGTGGCCGGTCGCGAGGCGATCGTTCTCGAGTGCGATCACCCGCGGACGATCGAGCGACTGGCGGATCGGCCTGACTTCCACATCCAGGTGGCCGTGGACCGCGCCGACGGCATCATGACGCGACTGATCGAATCGATCGGCGGCGAGGTCACCCGCGAAGCGGTGGTGACCTCGCTGGAACCGGATGCGCTCCTCGCGCCCGGGGTGTTCGAATTCGCCTTCCCCGACGGGACCACGATGCTCTACTGAGGCTTCGGCCTCCAGGTGCCTCCGCGCCTGATCACGGTCGAGTCGTGCAGAAACGCTGCCATTGAGCTTTGGCGCGCGCGTATAGTCTCGCAACGTCCAAAGCGAGCGCCGATCCGGACCGCCCAAATGGCCCGGCCGGAAGCGCACATGACCCGGAGGATGGGTCGAGTCCGGCGGGAGGCCGGTCGACCCGATGCGAGGAGGTCCCATGCAAGGTCGATCCCGCGACGATGTCATCAAGCAGGACATCCATGAACTGCACCAGCTGGGCTACGCGCAGGAGCTGTTCCGCACGATGGGCGGGTTCAGCAACTTCGCGATCAGCTTCTCGATCATCTCGATCCTGACCGGCGCGGTCATCCTGTACGACTATGGCCTCGCCTGGGCGGGCACCGCCGCGGTGCTCATCGGTTGGCCGCTCGTCTCCGTCTTCGTGCTCACGATCGCGGCCTCCATGGCGGAGATCGCCTCGGCCTACCCCACGGCCGGCGGCCTCTACTACTGGGCCTCCAAGATGAAAAGCAAGAACTGGGGCTGGTGGACCGCCTGGCTCAACCTGATCGGCCAGTTCGCGATCGTCGCAGGCATCAACTTTGCCGCCGCGTTCTTCCTGAACCAGACGATCATCTCCCCGCTGACCGGCGGCGCCTATGAGAACACCACGGAGATCCTCGCGATCGGCGGGACTCTGGTGATCTCCGGCCAATTGCTGACGATGGCCATCCTCATGGCGGTTCAGCTCGTCCTGAACATCGTGGGCATCAACGTCGTCGCGTTCCTCAACCAGGTCAGCGTCTGGTGGCACATCGTCTTCGTCGCCCTCATCGCCGGCTCCCTGTTCATCCTCGGAACCAAGAGCACCGAGGTGGACGCCGGCCTGACGCTCTTCGCGATCCAGCCGCAGGACACGCTCGGGTCGTGGGAGATCCGGATCCCGCCGTGGGCCGGGGTCGATCCAGACACGAGTGCACCGCTGTTCCTGCTGTCCATGGGCGCGGCGAGCACGTACGCGCCGGTCTTCGTCGCGTTCTTCTTCTCCCTGCTCCTCGCGAACTGGACGTACACGGGCTACGACGCCTCGGCCCACGTGGCCGAAGAGACCGTCGGCGCCCGCGTCGCCAGCGCCTGGGGCCTGTTCCTGTCGGTCGCCGTCTCGGCGGTCGTCGGGTTCATCTTCTTGCTCGCCCTGACCCTCCACCTGCCGGATCTGACGCCGCTGTTCGGCCAGCTCGACGATGCCGAGAAGTACAGCCAGTACTACTTCGGCAACAACGCGGCGGTGAACTACATCCTCACCGAGAACCTGGGCGCCGGACTCGGCGGGCTCTTCGGCGGGGCGATCGCCATCGCCATGAGCTTCTGCGGCCTGTCCTCGGTGGCCTCGGCCGGACGGATGCTGTATGCATTCGCCCGTGATGATGGCCTGCCGGCTTCCGGCTGGCTGAAGAAGGTTTCGCACAGGTACCGGACGCCCGCGAACTCGCTCGCTGCGATGGTTGTCGGTGCGTTCCTCCTGTCAGTCGTCGCGTTCATGGCGGGTGGCGGCACGGCGATCGTGATCGTTACCGCCATCAGCACGATCTTCCTGTACGCCGCGTACGGGCTGACGATCTACCTCGGCCTGACCACGACCGGATGGCTCCAGCACCGTGTCTGGAGCCTGGGCCGCTGGTCCAGGCCGATTGCGATGATCGCGGTGTCCTGGGTCATCGTCCTGATGGTCCTGTTCAGCTTCCCGACGTCCGGGAACATCTCGATCACGTTCATGCTGATCGTCTTTGCCGCGCTTGTTCTGTACTACCTGCTGTGGGCGCAGTCCCGCTTCAAGGGGCCGCAGATCCACGGTGCCGAGGCGCAGCTGTCCGAGATCGAGAAGGAGTTCGAGCACGCGGCCGAAGGGCTCCAGGAGGCCTGATCCGCGTCTAGATCGTCACCATGATGGGGGCCGGCCGGCACCGCCGGCCGGCCCCCTTGCTTCACTGCTTCACCTTCACCCACGGCACGTCCCGAGCGAGGTCACATGAGCACCAGTCACGACAAGCATCCGCGCCTCGCCGAGCTCGAGCAGATGGTCCGGGACGGCGGGATCGACACGATCATCGTCGCTTTTACGGACATGCAGGGTCGGCTGATGGGGAAGCGCGTCCAGGGCGAGGCCTTCCTCAACGGCGTCATTGATCACGGCGCCCACTTCTGCACGTACCTCCTGGGTACGGACATGGAGATGAACACGCCCGAGGGGTTTGCCCTGATGAACTGGGAGACGGGCTACGGCGACTGGGTCGCCTCCCCCGTCTGGGACAGCCTCCGGGTTCTCCCGTGGCTCGAGAAGACCGCCCTCGTCCTGTCCGACACGGTCGACGAGGAGACGCACGAGGAGATCCCGGTCTCGCCGCGGACGATCCTCAAGCGCCAGGTCGAGCGCGCGACCAAGGCGGGCATCACCGTCAAGGCGGGCTCCGAGTTCGAGTACTACGTCCTCAAGGACTCGTGGGACACGATCGCGGAGAACGGCCACGCGATCCCGAAGCGCTTCGGGAACTACAACGAGGACTACCACCTCCTCCAGGCCACGAAGGCCGAGCCGCTTCATCGGCTCCTCCGCAACCAGATGACCGCCGCCCGGATCCCGATCGAGTTCTCCAAGGGCGAGGCCGCACCAGGCCAGCACGAGGTCAATATTCGATACGACCACGTGCTCGAGTCGGCCGACCGGAGCGTCCTGTTCAAGCACGGCGCGAAGGAGATCGCCTACCTCAACGGCTGGGGCATCACCTTCATGGCCAAGCCGGACCACTCCTGGACCGGATCGTCCGGCCACCTGCACATGAGCATCTGGGATACCGACGGCAAGAAGCCGCTCACCCATGACGCCGCGGCCGGGCTGCCCTATGGGATCAGCCGCCAGTTCAGCCAGTTCGTGGCCGGGATGATGAAGTTCTCGCGCGAACTGGCCGTTTTCGTTGCCCCGTTCATCAACAGCTACAAGCGCTATGCGTCCCTGTCGTGGGCGCCGGTCAACATCGTCTGGGGCCGGGACAACCGGACCACGGGCTTCCGGCTCGTGGGTCACGGGCCGTCGCTCCACGTGGAGAACCGCTTTCCGGGTGGCGACATGAACGCGTACCTGACATACGCGGCGATGCTGGGGGCCGGGCTGTACGGGATGGAGCACGGCCTGGAGCTCGTGCCCGAGTTCAAGGGCAACGGCTACATCGCCAAGGGCGTCGAGCGAATGCCGCGCGCGCTGTACGAGGGGATCGCCGCCCTTGAGCGGTCAGAGGCCGCGGTCGAGATTTTCGGCCAGGATGTCGTGGACCACTACCTCAACGCCGCGCGCGTTGAGCAGGAGACCTACGATTCGGTCGTCCACGACTGGGAGCGCGAGCGCTACCTCGAGCGCAGCTGAGCGGCGCCAACCCAGGCATGGGCAACGGAGCCCCATCCACGATGGGGCTCCGTTCGATTCTCGACGGGTGTCCGGATGGACCTGCCCGGGGCCGAGAACCGCGACGCTGAGCCTCTTCGGCACGGGTACGATGGAGTGCACGCGATCGAACCAGAGGGTCTCCCGTCCCGTCCGGCCCTCGCCAGCCTGAGGAGAACGGATCACATGCGGCTCAAGGACAAGGTTTCCATCATCACGGGCGGCGGATCCGGCATGGGCCGGGTGGCATCGCTGATGTTCGCCGCGGAGGGCGCCAAGGTCGTCGTGGCCGAGTTCAACGACACAGCCGGTGAGGAGACCGTCCGCCTGGTCCGCGAGGCCGGCGGCGAGGCGACCTTCGTGAAGACGAACGTCGCGGACGAGGCCAGCGCCAAGGGCATGGTCGATCACGCGGTCGCGACGTACGGGCGGGTCGACGTCCTGTACAACAACGCGGGGATCATGCCCGAGGCTGATCACTCGGTGATCGACACTTCGGTCGACGACTGGGATCGGGTCATGGCCGTCAACGTCCGGGGCGTGTTCCTCGGCTGCAAGTACGCGATCCCGAAGATGGTCGAGCAGGGCTCTGGCTCGATCATCAACATCTCCAGCTTCGTCGCGATCCTCGGCTGCTCCAATCCACAGGACGCCTACACCGCCTCCAAGGGCGCCGTCCTCGCGCTGACGAAGTCCCTGGCCGTCCAGTTCGCGCCGAAGGGCGTCCGGACCAACGCCATCTGCCCCGGGCCCGTGGAGACGCCACTGCTCATGGACTGGCTGGTCAAGGATGAGGACGCAAAGCGGATCCGCCTCAACCGCAACCCGACCGGTCGCTTCGGCAAGCCCGAGGAGATCGTCGCGATGGGGATCTACCTCGCGAGCGATGAGTCGCGCTGGACGAACGGCGCGTCGATGGTCATCGACGGCGGCATCACGGTCAACTACTTCTAGATCCGCAGGCGGGCGGCGGCCCGCGACCGTAACCGCGCGGGGCGCCGGATTCGGCGTCCGGCGGCCAAGGGACACCGCCCGCCACGGGGATAATGGGGCGTGCCCAATCGTTCGCCGGTCCGTCCGCCACCGTGAGTGAGACGCTCGCGTTCATTCTCGACGTCGGCGTCGCGACGGCCGCCGCCCTCGTCGGCGGCGCCATCGTGCGGCGCCTTGGTCAGCCGCCGCTCGTCGGGTACCTCCTCGCGGGCATCGCGATCAGCCCGTTCACGCCTGGGATCAGCGGGGATGTCGGGCGAATCTCCGTTCTCGCCGAGGTCGGGGTGGTGCTCCTCGTCTTCGCGCTCGGCGTGGAGTTTTCGCTTCGCGAGCTGTACGCCGTTCGGAAAGTGGCGCTGGGAGCGGCGCTTGCCCAGATCCTGATCACCATCATCGGTGGGACTGGGCTGGGGATCATCGTGGGCCTCGAGCCGCGCGCTGCCCTCGTCGTCGGCGCCGTGGTCGCGATCTCGTCTACGCTCGTGGTCGCCAAGACACTCGCCGATCGGGGAGAGCTGGACAGCATCCACGGCAGGAATGCCATCGGCTGGATGATCGTCCAGGACATCGCGACGATCGTGTTCATCGTCTCGCTCCCGCCGCTCGCCGAGGACCAGCTGTCCGCCGCACCGATCCTCCTGGCGCTGGGCAAGGGCGCGCTGTTTCTCCTGATCGCGTTCGTGGTCGGAACGCGAGTATTGCCAATCGCCTTCTCGGTGGTCGCCCGTCTCGGATCGCCCGAACTCTTCCTTCTCGCGGTCGTTTCAACGGCGCTCCTCACGGCGTTCGTGTCGAGCGCGGTCTTCGGGCTGTCGCTGGCTCTCGGCGCCTTTGTGGCGGGCGTCCTCGTGTCGGAATCGGACCTTTCCTACCAGGCGGCGGCCGAAGTCATCCCGTTCCGGGACCTGTTTGCGGTCCTCTTCTTCGTGGCCGTCGGGATGCTCGTCGACCCGGGCGCGCTCGTGGCGCAGGCGCCCCTGGTCCTTCTGCTGACCATCGTTGCCGTCCTCGGCAAGGGCCTGCTGTCAACGGCGCTGGCGCGGCTGTTCGGCCTTCCAACTCGCTCGGCGATCCTGCTGGGCGCTTCGATCGCGCAGGTCGGCGAGTTCAGCCTGATCATCGCCGCCGATTCGAACCGCCTCGGTCTCATCGACGCCGCCACCTACAACGTCATCCTGGCGACGACCATCGCGAGCATCGTCATGACCGGTCCGGCACGCCGCCTGGCCGACGAGGTGGCGGCCCGTCTCGAGCACCGCGTGACGGATCTGTGGGCCGCCCGTGTGGCGGGGCATGACGATGATGCGCACGATGCGCCGGAGAAGGCGTCTGCCCCGGGACCACAGCGCCGCCGGATCGTGGTGGCCGGGTCCGGACGCGTGGGCCGGATCGTCGTCCGGGCGGTGCAGGCCCGGTCCTTCTCCTGCCTCGTCATCGATCGCGACCGGGTCCGGCTGGACGAAGTCGCGGCGATGGGAGCAGAGACGCTGTACGGGGATGCCGCTCGTCCCGAGATCCTCCAGCGGGCCGGCCTGGATCGGGCCGTGGTCCTCGTCATCGCCATCGGCGATCCGCTGACCGCGCATCTCGTGGCCGAGCGCGCTCGCCATCTCAACCCGCATCTCATGATCGCCTCTCGGGCGCGCGGCATCCACCAATCCCGGGACCTCCGATCAGCCGGCGTTGACCACCTCGCGGACCCTGAGTACGAGGCCGGGATCGAGCTTGCCCGCCATGCCCTGCAGCGGATGGGTGTCTCGGGGCCCGAGCTGGCGGCCATCACCACGAGCCTTCGGCGCTCCGCCTACCGCTGACGGTCCCCGCTGCACGCCGTCGTCGCGGGCCTCCGGGAGCGTCTCCCGGAGGCCTCGGGCGTATCATCGGCGCACGTCCTCCCGACCACTGCCCGGGCGCACCGATCCCGCGGTCCGCCCCCCATTCGAGGTTCTTCCGATGGCCCTTGACCAGACCGCGCCCGCCGGCATCAGCGCCCTGAAGATGATGATCGGCGGGCAGTCCGTCGACGCCGCCGACGGCCAGACGTTCGAGATCGTGAATCCCGCGACCGGCGGCGTCATCGCGACCGCGCCGATGGGCGGCAAGTCCGATGTGGATCGCGCCGTAGAGGCCGCCCGGAAGGCCTTCGACGACCCGAAGGGCTGGAGTACCTGGGCGGCCAGCGCCCGCGGGCGGACGCTGGCGAAGTTCGCGGCGCTCATCAAGGACAGGAGCGAGGAACTCGCCTGGCTGGAGACGCGGAACGTCGGCAAACCGATCGGCTCGTCCCGCGGCGAGGTCGCCGGAGCAGCCCTCGTGTTCGACTACTACGCCGGCGCCGCGAACAAGATCTTCGGCCAGACGATCCCGGTCTCGAAGCCGGGTCTGGACCTGACCCTGCGCGAGCCGATCGGCGTAGTCGGACTCATCGTGCCGTGGAACTTCCCGCTCCTCATGGCCAGCTGGAAGCTGGGCCCGGCCCTCGCGGCCGGCAACACGTGCATCCTCAAGCCGGCGAGCCTGTCCCCGATGACCGCGCTGCGGATCGGCGAGCTCGCACTCGAGGCCGGCTTCCCGGCCGGGGTCATCAACGTCGTCACGGGGCCGGGCGGCACGGCCGGGGCCGCGATCGCCGAGCACCCCGGCATCGGCAAGGTTGCCTTTACCGGTGAGACGACAACCGGACAGGAGATCATGCGGCTGGCCTCGAACAACGTGAAGAAGGTCAGCCTGGAACTCGGTGGCAAGAGCCCGAACGTCATCTACGCGGATGCGGACCTCGAGCGCTTCGCGGCCGAATCGCCGTACTCGGTCTTCGACAACTGTGGCCAGGATTGCTGCGCCAGAAGCCGGATCCTCGTCGAGCGCTCGGTCCACGATCAGGTCGTGGAGCTGTTCGCTGCCGCGACCCGCAAGGTGGTTGTCGGCGACCCGTCGGACGAGGCGACCGAGGTCGGCACGCTGGTCAGCTTCAAGCAGCGAGACCGCGTCCGTGACTACATCGAGATCGGCCTGGCCGAGGGCGCGAACCTCGTCGTCGGCGGCGAGGCCCCGGATGACGCGGCGCTGTCCGAGGGCGCGTACCTCATGCCGGCGGTCTTCGACGGCGTCAACAACGACATGCGGATCGCCCGCGAGGAGATCTTCGGCCCGGTCGTCTCGATCATCCCGTTCGACACCGAGGAAGAGGCGATCCGCCTCGCCAACGCCACCCCGTACGGGCTCTCAGGGTCCGTCTGGAGCCGCGACATCGGCAGGGCGCTCCGTACCGCCAAGGGCATCCAGGCCGGGGTGTTGTCGATCAACTCGAACAGCAGCGTCCACACCGAGGCGCCGTTCGGCGGCTACAAGATGTCCGGGATCGGTCGCGAACTCGGGATGTCGGCGATCGAGATGTATGTGGAGACGAAGAACATCTTCATCGACCTTCGCCCGTAGCCGGACGCGCAAACCGTCCGCGCCTGGGGCGGCTCAGGCCGGGCCCTGGCGCGCAATCAGCGGCCGAACTGGAGGTCCGGGGCCTGGAGATCCGGGTGGCGACGGGCCAGCCAGTCGACGAGCGCCCAGTACGTCGTCTTGAACGCGAGGCCGGACCAAGGGATGGCATTGGCGGCGAAGGCCTGGACTTCCAGCGCCTCCGGGGTCCTCACCGCGGTGCCGCCGACGACGCGGGCCTCGAACACGAGGACGACGACCGCGGCCTCGAGCCGCGTGTAGAGCCCCACGATCTCCTCGGGCCGGACGATGAGGCCCGTCTCCTCGAGCGTCTCGCGCACTGCGGCTTCGGCGACGGTCTCATCGACCTCCAGGAACCCGCCCGGCTGGGCCCATGCGCCGAGCCCCGGCTCGATGCCCCGGCGAAGCAGGACGATCCGCCCATCGTCGGTGACGGGGAGCGCCGTCACTACGAGCCGCGGGTTGACGTACACGACGTGCCCGCACGCCGAGCAGCTCGATCGATCCCGGTCCTCGCCCTGCACCTCACCGAACCGCAGCGCGGCCCCGCATCGCGAGCAGTAATTGAGCGACGCGGCGATCCACGGGGGCACGCCACGGCCCGACGCGATGTCCGTTGAGCGTGCGTCCGGGCCGCGTTCGGATCGGTTCATCCGACGAGCGCGAGGACCACGGCGCCCGCGAAGACGAGCATCCCGATTCCAGCGGCGACGAGCCAGGCGAGCCGGAACAGCCCCCGGTTCCGGTTGACCGGCATCCACGCCCATGCGGACCGCCAGATTCGGAGCGACGCGTCCGCGGTCGTCAGGATGAGGATCGGCGCACCGATGAGGATGCACAGCCTGACGAGCGGGCTTCGGAGCGTGGACCCGGTCTCGAGCGCCGTGATCGCCACGGCGCCGGCGACGAGCGCGATGGCGGACAGGTTGATGTAGTGCTTCTGGAGGGGAGTCGGCGCCGTCTCGGGGATCGAACGCGGGACATCGAGTCCGGTCCGGTCCGCCGAAGCGTGTACCGCCTGCCGCTCCAGGACCGGCATCCCGGGTTCCCAGCGCTGGTCGTCCATCGACCGAGTGTACGACGGGCCCGGGCGCACGCCCGCTACTGCGTCACGCCCGGCAGGTACGGCGCGAGCGCGGCACCCAGGGCCGGCCCGAGCGACCTGCTGAAGGTCGCCGTCAGGTGGTGGTTGTCTCGGTAGAGGATCATCCCGTCCCGCACCACCTGGCATGACATCGCCGGACAGACCGACGGGATCAGATCGATGAGCCCGGCGCCGGAGAGCGCGGCGGCCTGCGCCTCCCGGTCCCCGAACAGGCTCGTGAAACCCACGGCCCGCGAGATCGCGCATGGCCGGACGTCGGAGGCATGCTCGGCGATGCAACCCGGGATGTCCACGCTCGTGCGCGGTGTGTCGACCATGATGAGCACGCGGCCCGGGATGCGGCCCACCGCCCGGGCGATCGCCTGGGCCTGACGGTCGACCCTCTTGTCCTCGGCCAGGAGCGGGAAGATCCCCCGGTGGCTCATGGCGACGATCGTCAGGTCCGGTGGCCGCTGGGCCAGGACCGCGAGGACCTCCTCCCGCCATGACTCGCATTCCGGGTATTCCAGGGCCGTATCCAGGTGCTCGACCTTCATGTCGAGGAACGGGCACGAAAGCTTGACGTACGGCACCAGGCGCCAGGCGCGCTCGATGGCGAGAGCCTCGACGGCCGGGAACCACGCGCCCGCGTGGGAATCACCGATGAGGGCGACCGTGAAGGTGCCAGCCTTGTTGCCATAGACACAGTCCCTGGGATTCGGGTCGTCCACCTGGGACGCGCAGCGGTCCCGATAGAGCGCCTCGGTGTCCGTCCGGGCGTCGGCGAGGGCCGGCCGAATACCCACGGTCAGCGGGATCGGGTCCAGTGGCGTCACGTCCGGGATGTCGCGCCAAGTCAGCAGAGGCGCGAACGTGGGAGTCGGCTCGGGGACGGGGCTGGGCTCCGGTGTTGCGGGGCCGGGTGAGGACCCAGGTGAGGCGAGCGGGGTGGCGCTCGGCGTGGGCGCCGGTGAACCCGTGGACGCAGGCGTCGGCGCGGCCGCGCCGAGCGCGATTTCATCGATCGCTCGCTCGCTCCTGATCCCGAGCCCGGATGCGACCAGGACGACGACCGCGATCGACGCGAGTCCGGCCGGGATCGCCCGCCGCGGCCCGAGGACGACCGAGATTCGGCCGTGGTGGAACGGCTCCTCCACCCATCGCCAGCTTGCCCAGGCCACGACCACGGCGGCCAGCGCGAGGACCGAGCGGGCCTCGACCGGGAGCGACGTGCCCACGGCGACGGGGACCAGAACGAGGATCGGCCAGTGCCAGAGATAGAGCGAGTAGCTGATCCGGCCGAGGAACCGGATCGGGGTGCTGGAGAGGATCAGGCCGGCCCCCCAGGGCACGGTGCCGGACGCGATGAGGACGGCCGCGGCAACCGCGGGTGCGAGCGCCGCGGTCCCTGGATATGGCGTCCGGTCGCCGATGAGCATCGCCGCGGCCACGAGGCCGGCAAGGGCAACCCAGCCGGCGAGGGCGACCAGGGCGGCAACGACTCGAGGCAGCCGCCCGGGCAATGTGCCGGCGACGGCGAGAAGCCCGCCGAGCGCGAGCTGCCAGGCGCGGGTCGGGAGCGAGTAGAACGCCCACGAGAGCGCCGTGTCTGTGAGGAACAGGTTCGCCGCGAACGACCCGGCCAGCACCACAACCAGCACCGCTCCTACCCAGCGACGGCGGCCACGTGCCAGCAGGAGGAGGAGGGCCGGCCAGACCAGGTAGAACTGCTCCTCCACGGAGAGCGACCAGAAGTGAAGGAACGCGGAGGGTTGGCTGATCGCGGCGAAGTAGTTGCCTTCGGCGAGCGCAAACCGGATGTTCGCGACCGAGAGCGCCGCGGCTGCGCCATCGGTCATGACGCTCGGCCGGTCGAGCGGGCCGACGAATGCGAAGGCGGCACCCAGCGTGACCAGGAGGACCACCGCGGCCGCCGGGAGGAGGCGGCGGATCCGCCGCGCGTAGAAGTTGCTCAGCGAGACGCGCCCGGAGCGCTCGTGCTCGCGCAGCAGCAGGCCGGTGATGAGGAACCCGCTGATGACGAAGAAGACGTCCACGCCGATGAAGCCCCCGGGGATCGGGAGGCCCGCGTGGAACAGGACGACCAGGAGAACCGCGATCCCGCGCAGGCCCTCGATATCGGGGCGGAAGCCCAAGCCGGCAGTCGGACTCTCGCCACGACCATCGCCGCGGCCGTCGGTCGGATCGCCAGGGCCCATCACCGGGGCTGGATCAGGCGGCACCGGATCAGGCGGCGTTCCCTCGTTCTCGGTCGTGGGCTCCATCGGCCGTGTGATGCGTTCTCCCCCGGCGACGCTGCGGACGCTCAGGCGTCCGCGTTCGACGGGTCATCCATGACCATCCGGGTCTGGTCGGCCCGGTACGCCTCGAGGCGCTCGGTGAGCGCCGGGTCGGACAGTGCGAGGATCTCGACCGCCAGGAGCGCGGCGTTCTCGGCATTGCCGATCGCGACCGCCGCGACGGGAATCCCACGCGGCATCTGGACGATCGACAGCAGCGAATCGAGCCCGCCCAGATGCTGGGTGGGGATGGGCACCCCGATCACGGGCAGGGTCGTCTTCGACGCGAGCATCCCGGGGAGGTGCGCGGCGCCACCGGCACCTGCGACGATCACCCGGATCCCCCGCCCCGCCGCGGTCTCCGCGTACCGGAAAAGATGGTCCGGGCTCCGATGGGCGGAGACCACTCGCAACTCGCAAGGAACGTCGAGCATCTCGAGGAGCGCGGTTGCCTTCTCGAGGATCGGGAAGTCCGAGCGGCTGCCGCCCACGACCCCGACGATCGGCCCTCGATCACCCATCACTCCACCTCCTGCGCATCGACGGCCCAGCCGATCCGACCGACGGCCTCCCGGGCCGCCGCGAGCGCCGCGCCCGGGCCGTCGGCGATCGCCGTCACATGACCCATCTTCCGCCGCTCGAAGACGCGGCGCTTGTCGTACACGTGAACGTGGACATCGGCCAGCTCGAGCGCCGCCTCGACCCCCAGGATCCGGGCCTCGCGATCCGGGCCTGTGCCGAGGAGGTTGACGGTCGCGGCACCGCCGGCGTGCAGATCCGTGGAGCCGAGAGCCAGGCCACAGATCGCCCTGACGTGCTGCTCGAACTGGCTCGTCGCCGCGGCTTCCATCGTCCAGTGGCCGCTGTTGTGGACGCGCGGCGCCAACTCGTTCACCACCAGCGAGCCGTCGGGCATGAGGAACAGCTCGGCGGTCAGGAGGCCCACCATCCCCATCCCGGTCGCGAGATCCGTCGCGAGGGAGATCGCGCTGTCCGCCACCTCGGCGGGGATCATCGCGGGCGCTGACGACTCGACGAGGATCCCGCGATCGTGGACGTTCCGGGCCACCGGAAACCCGCACGAAACGCCGTCGACGCCCCGCGCCACGATGACCGAGAGCTCCGCTTCGAATGCGAGTTCGCGCTCCAGGAGCACCGGCCGCCCGGATGCCAGTTCCTGGGCAACCATCGCCTCGGCAGCCGGCAGGTCACCGGCATCTGCGATCCGAAGCTGGCTTCGCCCGTCGTAGCCGCCGATCGATGCCTTGAGCCGGAGCGGCATGCCGAGCTCAGTCACGCCGGCGCGGAGATCGTCGGACGATCGAATCTCGCGCCACGGCGCGACGGCCGCGCCGTTCGACTCGAGGAAGCGGCGCTCGGCGAGCCGGTCCTGGGTGAGCTTCAGGGCGTATGGCCCGGGCCGGATCGGGATCGTTCCGTCGTCGAGTGCCTTGACCAGATCGAGTGATACGTGCTCGAGCTCGTAGGTGACCACGGCACACCCGGCCGCGAGGCGCCGGCCGGCCTCAATGTCGTTGTACGGACCCACCTCCAGCCGGTCCGCGACGGCGGAGGCGGGGCAGTGCGGATCCGGGTCCAGGATTGCGATCCGGTAGCCGAGCTCGCGGGCCGCGAGCGCGAGCATCCGCCCGAGCTGCCCTCCGCCCAGGATCCCGATCGTTGCCGGCGGCAGGATCGCCGGGACCCGGAAACCGAGGGCCTTGTAGATCCCGAGGATCCAGGTCGTCTTGGAATGCGTGTACCGAAAGCCGTCGATGGCGCTCCCGCCCGTGATCGCCGTCTTGAGTTCCGTGTACTGGCGCGTCAGCTCGGGGTCGTTGCGGAGGGCGTCGCGGAAGGCGATGTCGCGACCGAAGTCGCCGCCGCTCGGCTGGACGTGGAAATGGATCCGGAACTCATCACCGCCGAATGTCACCGCGCCCACGAGCATCGGACGGGACGCCGGCCAGGGATCCGGCCCGGGCTGCGGCTGGAACCCCAGCCCGTAGAGCATCTCGACGATCGCGGGGATCTCGTCCGGCCCCACCTCCGTCGAAAGGTCCACGATCCCCTTGCCGGGCAGGCCGGGAACTGCCGTGCTCCCGATGTGCTCCACGGCAAGGTCCGGTCGTCGACGCCGAACCATCGAGCTGATCGCGGCGGCGACCTCGACTGTTCGCGGATTCCATGCGGAGACGTGCGCCACGCGGCGCTCGTACGGCAGGATCGGGAGGTCGGGGCGATCGCCCGCAGGATCGGTCACGGGGTGGAAGTGTAGGGGCGGTCCGTCCATCTTCGTGTAGCCCGCTGCATTCTCTGCCCAGCCCGTAGCATTTCAGGCATGACCGACCGCCTGCGCGTGATCCTCGACGTCGACACCGGCATCGACGACAGCCTCGCGATCCTGTACGCGTGCGCCTCACCGGAGATCGACCTCGAGGCGGTCACCTGCGTCGCCGGGAACGTGACGCTGGACGAAGTCGCGGACAACACGCGGGCCGTCCTCGAGCTCGCCGGTCGCGGAGATGTGCCCGTGGCGCTCGGCGCGGAGCGGCCACTCGTCAAGCCGCTCCGGACCACCGAGGAGACCCACGGCCCGCGCGGCATCGGCCACGCCCAGCTCCCCGTCCCGACGCACCCACTCGAGGCTGAGCACGCCGCGGACCTGATCGTCGAGGCCGCGCGGCGGCGGCCCGGCGAATTGCATCTCATCACCCTGGGACCGATGACGAACCTGGCGCTCGCGCTCGAGCGAGAACCTGGCCTGCCTTCACTCCTGGCAGGCTGGACCTTCATGGGTGGCGCCTTCCGTGTGCCGGGCAACACGACCCCGACGGCGGAGTGGAACCTGCACGTGGATCCGGATGCCGCGAAAGCGTGCCTGGCGGCATGGGCGGCTGCGCTGGCCGCGAACCCGTCCCTGTCGCTTCCGCTTGGGATGGGCCTGGACGTGACGGAGATGGCGCGACTGCTGCCGGCCGACGTCGCGCGCCTGGCCCGGCGTGCAGGCGCTGAGGAGGAGGACGCGGCCGCCCTCGAGTCGGCCGCAGCGCCGATGCTCCCCGCCGGCACGGTCGCCGCGAGTCCCATCCTCCGCTTCATCGCCGATGCGCTGCGCTTCTACTTCGAGTTCCACGCCCGCTACGACGGTTTCTACGGAGCCTTCATCCACGATCCCTTCGCGGTCGCGGCCGCGATCGATCGGACGCTCGTGACGACGCAACCACTGTTCGTGGATGTCGAGGCGGGTCCGGGACTCGCCCACGGCATGACCGTCGCCGACTGGCGCGGAATCACGGGTCGCGCCGCAAACGTGGAGGTCGCCACGAGCGGAGACGCGGCGGCGTTCCTCGACCGGTTCGTCGACCGCGTCGGTGGCCTCGCCGCGCGGATCGCGATGCACTGAACGCGCGTGCCCCACGGCACCGCCGCGATGGGGCCGACGTACCCCGGAGATCGGGCCGTCCGGAACGGGGCCATCGCGGGCGCGAACGAGATGATCGACGCACGAAGGAGGTCCTTCCATGCGAGTCCTGTTCGCCACGGACGGGTCGCGCTCCGCCGATCTGGCCCGCGACCTGCTTGGCCGGCTCTCGTGGCCCGTCGGCACCAGGTTCTGCGTCGTCTGTGCGCTCGAACCGCGCGGCGAGCTGTTCGTTGCGCCCTGGATGATGCCCGCAACCGGGGAGCTCGGTTCGGTCGAATCCGAGTACCTCCGCCACGCCGACGTCACCCTCGACGATGCCGTCCGGATCCTGGAGGGGGCCGGGCGGGCGGTCGAACGGATCACCCTCCGCGGGCGGCCTGCCTCCGCGATCGTCGAGGAGGCTCGCACCTGGAAAGCCGACCTGCTGGTCCTCGGCAACCGCGGCCACGGCCCGATCGCCTCGATGGTCCTCGGGTCCGTCTCGGCGGAGGTCGTTGATCACGCGCCGTGTCCGGTTCTTGTGGTTCGGGACGGCGAGATCGCCTCGATCGTCTTCGCGGAGGACGGGTCGCCGGGCGCTGCCCGCGCCGCGCACGTGCTCCGGACGTGGCCGGTCTTCCGCGGCCTCCCGGTCGACGTCGTCTCGGTCGCGGAGACCGCCGTCCCGTGGAACGCCGGCATGGCCGCCGGCCTGTACGACGAGGTCATGGTCTCGTACGCGCACGATGTCGAGGCCGCGCGCGAAAGTACGCGTGCGCTCGCTGATCGAAGTTCGGCAGCGCTCAGAGCGGCCGGCGTCGCCGCCGTCCCGCACCTCCTCGAGGGCGATCCCGCGAACGAGGTCGTGGAGTTCGCGCAGGCACGGCCGCGGTCGTTGGTGGTGATCGGAACGCGCGGTCACAGCGGCCTGGCGCGCCTGGTCCTGGGATCCGTTGCCCGCAACGTGCTCCTCCACGCCCCCGGCTCCGTGCTCGTCGTGCGCGAGACCGTCGAAGCGGCCCCGGCCGAAGTGCCCGAGGAGCCCGAGGATGTCGCCGCCGGCACGGCCTGACGACGCGCCGGCATGGCGGCAGCCCGCACCCGCTACGCCTGCGTGATCGCCACCTCGTACACACCCCCGCCGAGGATCCGCCAGGCACGGATGCCCGGTTCACCGGTCACTCGCTCCGCCTCGTCCGGGTGGAGCGACACGAGGAGATACAGCGCGTCCGGGTAGAAGGCGAGGCCGATATCCGTGGGTGACGGCCGGGCGGGCGACGCGACGTGCGAATGCACGATGGCCCAAAAAACCTCGTCGGCATCGTCCGTCTCGATCGTCAGGCGAAGAAGATCGTCCGGATCGATCTCGTAGCGATAGGGTGACGCCGCGCGGTTTCGCGTCGGTGCCCAGCGGAGAGCCTGCCCGCCGTCTGCCGCCGGCCGATCCCCGACCACCAAGCCGCAGGCCTCGTTCGGGAGTCCCGCGCGCGCGTGCTCCACGATCGCCTCCCGGATCGCACCGGGAAGCACGACGGACTCCGGACCCGGATGGCCGGTCACCTCACCAGATGACATCGACATCACCTGTGGCGCGGGCGTATTCGGTGAGCCGCTCGTCCTTGGTCACGAGCGGAACGCGGAGATCGAGCGCGGTTGCGTACAGCATCCAGTCGATCGGGTCACCCGGGAATCGATCCAGATCCAGGGTCCCGGCAAAGGCAGCCGCTTCCGGACCGAGCGTCGCGAGCTCCACCCGGGGCACGCGAAACAGTGCCTTGACCCAGACGCGCGGGTCTCGATCCAGGGCGATGCGGCCCTGACGGTGAAGCGTGATCGCCTCCCAGCAGCTCAACGGGCTGACCAGCACCCGGTCGGCTGCCCGGATGGCCTGATCCGCGACGGCGGAGAGGCGCTCGCCACCGGCCTGCCACCAGAGCAGGGCGTGGGTGTCCAGGAGGATCGTCATGCTGGATCCGGGTCCGCCGACCAGCGCTCGCCGGTGGAGTAGTACGCGGCGTCATCCTCGGCGATGAGGCGCACGCTGCCGACCATCGGTGGATCCGGCATCTCGTCAAGGGGCACGAGCCTGGCCACCGGGCGACCGTGCTTGGTGACCGTGACCGAGATCTTCAACACGTCCACCTGGTCCAGGATCGCCAGGCACTCCGCCTTGAAGCGGCTTGCCATGATCACGCGTTCCGTCACGTCGCACCTCGATCTGACCATTGACTATAGTCACTGGTCAGATGGCAGTCAAGCCCTCGGCCGCGGTCACCACCAGTTGACGCCACCCTCCAGGTCGGCCTCCATCTCGGCGAGCTGGCGCGAGTAGGTGCCGGCGGACAGGTACTTCCAGCCGCCGTCCGGCAGGATCGCGACGATCGTCCCGCCGGCCATCTCGCTCGCCACGCGACCGGCGGCCACGAGGACGGCCCCGGACGACGGTCCCGCGAAGATGCCCTCCAGGGCGATGAGCTCGCGGACGGCGGCGATCGCGTCACGGTTCGCGACGAGGTACTTCGCGTCGAGGAGCGATGGGTCGAGGATCTCCGGCACGAATCCCTCGTCGAGCGAGCGGAGCCCCTGGACCGCCTCGCCGGGGAGTGGTTCAGCGGCGACCATTCGGACCCCCGGCTTCTCGCGCCGGAAGAACCGGGCGACGCCCATGAGCGTCCCGCCCGTCCCGAGGCCGGCCACCACCGCGTCAACTTCGGGGCAGTCGGCGAGAATCTCGGGGCCGGTGGTCTCCTCGTGGGCACGCGGGTTCGCCGGGTTGCCGTACTGATACGGCATGACGAACCGCGGGTCCCGCGCGGCGAGCTCCTTCGCCAGGGCGATCGCGCCGTTTGAGCCCAACCGACCGGGCGAATCGATGATCTCTGCCCCGAACAACGCCGCCATCTGGCGCCGCTCGGCGGTCACGTTATCGGGCATGACCAGGGCGATCCGGTAACCCTTGCGCCGGGCGATCATCGCCAGGGCGATCCCGGTGTTGCCCGACGTGGGCTCGAGGATGATCGAGTCGGGCGTGAGTACCCCCCTCGCCTCGAGGTCTTCGATGAGCGCCCTGGCCGGCCGATCCTTCACGGAACCGGTCGGGTTCATGAACTCGAGCTTGGCGTAGATCCGGACGGCCGGGTTCGGCGACATTCGAGGAATGGCGACGAGGGGCGTATGCCCGATGGCATCGAGGATGCTCTCGTACCGACCGCCGTGTGGGGCGAGGTCCGCGTGGGCCTGCGCATGAGCTCCCGAGTGTCCGTGGGCGTGTCCGTGGGCGTGGGGGTCGCCCGGCTCGCTCTTCGGCTCCCCGCGCGACCCGACCCTCGGCGCCCGAGGCGCCGCCACGTCAGCCGCCCGCCATCGCCGGAAGGAGCCGCACCTCGTCACCATCCGCGACCGCTGTCGCGAGGCCCTCGAGGTACCGGACGTCCTGCCCGTTCACGTAGACGTTGACGAACCGGTTCAGCTCGCCGTTCGGCGTGAGCAACTGGCCCCCGAGGCCCGGATGGCGCTCCAGGAGCGCGGTGACCAGCTCCCCAACCGTTTCGCCGCCCAGCTCGAGCGATTTCACGCCCCCGACCGAGGCTCGGAGTACGGCGGGAATGAACACCGTGCTCATGCGTTGGCCTCCGGGCTGCTATCGCGAGTGCTGTCGAGGTTGGTGCTGAAGCCGCCACCGGCGCCACCGAACCCGGCGCCGCCGAGAACGAATGGCGCGTCGGCGGGGAATGCTGAGAGCGCGGGGGCCTCGCCGCGCTCGCGGGCCGCCCGGGCCTCGTCCGAGCAGACGGGGCACGCGGGATCGCGGCGGAGGGTCAGCTCGGTGAACTCGGCCTCCAGGGCATCGAACAGGAGGAGCCGGCCCGCGAGCGTGGTCCCGATCCCAAGGAGGAGCTTCAGAGTCTCGTTCGCCTGGAGCATTCCCATGATCCCCGGCACGACGCCGAGGACACCGGCGACCGAGCAGCCGGGGGCCAGCTCTGGCGGCGGCGGGGTCGGGTAGAGGCACCGGTAACACGGGCCCTGGTAGGGAACGAACGTCGTCAGCTGGCCCTCGAACCGGAAGACGCTTGCGTGCACGACGGGGATCCCGGCCGCCACGGCGGCGTCGTTGAGGAGATAGCGCGTCTCGAAGGTATCGGTGCCGTCGAGGATCACGTCGTAGCCTGCGATGATCCGCTCGACGTTGTCGCCGACCAACATCTCCTCGTGCGGGATCACGGTCACATCCGGATTGAGTGCCGCGATCGCCTTGCGCGCCGACTCGACCTTCTTGTCGCCGATCCGATCGGTCGTGTGGAGGACCTGGCGCTGGAGGTTACTGAGATCCACGACATCGAAGTCGACGATGCCGATGGTTCCCACGCCGGCCGCCGCGAGATAGAGCGCCGATGGACTGCCCAGCCCGCCGGCCCCGATCAGGAGGACCTTCGAGGCGAGGAGCCGGGCCTGCCCCTCCGAGCCGACTTCGGGCATCAGCAGGTGACGGCTGTAGCGCAGCTTCTGCGGACTCGACAGGACGGCCGGCACGTTCCAGGGCAGGCCGTTGGCCTTCCAGCCGTGGAAGCCGCCGGCCATGACGGCGATGCCGCCGTAGCCCATGTCGCGCAGGGCCCGGCCGGCGAGGTATGAGCGAACGGTCCCGGAGCAGTACAGGATGATCCTCGCGTCCCGGTCCGGGACCTCCGATTCGATCGCCTGCTCCAGGTAGCTTCGGGCGATGTGGAGCGAGCCCGGGATGTGGCCCTGGTCCCATTCGTCAAGCTCGCGGACATCGACGATCGCGGGCGGCGTGGCGGACGTCCGCAGGGCGTCCACCTCGGCCGGGTTGATTTCCGGGATCTCGGCCCTCACCTCGCGCAGGAGGTCTGAGACGGTCTTGGGTTTCGACATGGGACGGGTCTGGCTCCGATGATCGACAGGCCGCCGCTCGAGGGCGACGGGGCGGATGGGCGATGGGATACGGGCGAGCCGCGGGGACGCGGTCGCGGGTCAGCCGGCGATCAGGCCGCCGGCGGCAGACACCTGCAGCGGCCCACCCCCGGCAGGCCGTCGAACGCGTGGCCGGTCATGCCTTCCGGCCCTCCGTCGCCGGGGCGGGGGCAGAGGCGGAACCGGCGTCCGCAATGGCGAGCTGCATTGTCTCGAGACTCAGGAGCGCGCACTTCAGGCGCGCGGGCGAGATCTCGATGCCCAGGAGGTCCAGGACGTCCTGCGAGGTCATGGCAGCCGCGTCCACGACCGACTTGCCCTTGATCTCGTCAGTCAGGAGCGACGCCGAGGCCTGGCTGATCGCGCAGCCCCGACCCGTGAACCCGACACCTGCGACCTTGCCGTCGCTGAGGCGGAGCTGGAGCGTGATCCGGTCGCCGCACAGCGGGTTCGCGCCCTCGTGGGACGCGTTGGCGTACTCCAGGACCCCGAAGTTATGGGGCCGCCGGTAGTGCTCCAGGATGTAGTCGCGGTAGAGGTCGTCCATTTGGCGTGCCGAGTCTACCTCCACTCAATCCCGACTGCATCCATCGGGATTGGGTGGCACACTCGAAGAAGCGGGATCAGTGTAGGGGACCAGAAGCTGCCATGAAGACGCTTGGAACTGAGCGGACGCTCGGCGCGATCGTCGAGGACGTTGCCTATGGCGCCGCCATGGCCGACATCGGCGAGGTCGAAGCGTATCTCGTGCGGCCGGATGACGGTGATCCGCGTGCACCGCGCTCCTGCGCTGGCATCCTCTTCTGGCACTGGCTGGACGGTGAAGCGCCCGACGGCAACCGCACCGAGTTCCGCGCCGAGGCGGGCACCCTGGCGAAACTGGGCGTGGTGTCGCTCCTGCCCCAGGGGCGGTTCCCGTGGACAATCGACCCGAGCGGCGCCGCCGCAGACACGGCGCAGATCAAGCTGGAAGTTGCGCGCCTGACCGCTGGGCTGGACGCGTTGGCGGCGCGTCCCGAGGTGGACCCGGGGCGAATTGCAGTCATCGGGCACGACTTCGGCGGCATGTACGCGATCCTCGCGGCAGCGGCGGACCCGCGCGTGCGGAGCCTCGTCGTCATCGCCGCCACGCCGCGCTGGAGCGATTGGTTCCTGCCGTTCTGGCAGATCGATGAGGATCGTCTCGACTACCTTCGGGCGACCCAGTCACTCGATCCCATCGAGCAGATAGCCGCGATCTCGCCCCGGCCGGTCCTCCTCCAGTTCGGACAGCGAGACTTCTACGTCGCCCCGATGTCGGCGTTCGGGCTACGGCGCGCCGCGGGCGGTGACGCCGTGGAGCTGAAGATGTACGACGCCGAGCACGACATGCGGCATCCCGACGCGCGCTCGGATCGCCTCGCCTTCCTGTCGCGCACGCTCGAGCTGGAGCCTCCACTCTCCGGGTGACCGGCGTACTCCATGGCTGGTCGACGGATCGACCAAGCGACGAACGAGACGCCGGTTCAGCCACCGTCAGACGTCGATTGGCGCATCGATCGACCGAACAGCGGCGGAGGCGCCAGATCGGTCCCCTTGCGGCGCGCTCCTTCGTCGGATGGTCGATGGCTGGACCATGCGACCCGCCCGGCTGGGTTCGGTTACCTCAGCGCGCCGGATCGACGATCGTCAGGCCTGCGAACGCCGCGCCGTGGAAGCCTCGGTCGCGAGTGAGGAGCCGGTCTGCCTGCTCGATGGCGTGGGCGGCGATCAGGAAGTCGGCGACAACGCGCTCTCGAGCCCCTCCTTGTTGACGATAGCCGCGCCAGATGGTCCCGGCGCGTGATGCCGACCGCGCGTTGAGGGCTGAGTACTCGACGGGAATCCCGCCCAGCGCTCGCGTGGCAGCCTGCTCGTCTGAGAACGCAGCGACGACTTCGGCCCAGACCACGTCACACGCGACGAGCGGGCCGCCGGCCAGGCACTGACGGATCGCGCCCAGCGAACGATCCCGAAACGACGGGTCGTCCGTGAACAGGTCGAGCAGGACACTCGTATCCAGCGCGGTGATCATGCCTCGACGTCGTTGGGCCCTGGCCCTCGAATCTCATGTATGAACGCGTCCGTCCCCCCGGGAAGGTCGAGGATGCCGATGAACTCCTCGAGGTGATCGGCCGGCACCAACTTGCGCCCGACCAGCCGACCATCGGCCTCTTCGAAGTCCAGGACCGTCCCGGGCCGCAGTCCGAGGCGATCTCGCAGCCGCTTGGGAATCGTGATCTGGCCCTTCTCGCTGACGGTCGTCTTCATATCGGGATGGTAGGAAATGACTACCGGATCGTCAAGGACGACGACCCTGCATCAAGGTCCAAGCCGGCGAGACCGCCCCTCAGACCGCGAAGACCCGTTTGACCTCGGCGATGCCGGCGATGAGGGCGTCGATGTCGGCGCGGGTCGTGTAGACGTTGAAGCTGGCCCGGACGGTCGCGGCGAGATCGAGACGCTCGTGGAGCGGCATCGTGCAGTGGTGGCCGGCACGGACGGCAACGCCGGAGCGATCCAGGAGCTGCGCCACGTCGTGCGGATGGATGCCCGGGATGTTGAACGGGATGACTCCGCCGCGAATGCCCGGGTCCATCGGGCCGTACAGGTCGAGGTCCGGGTGGGCGGCCGCGAGCGCGGGGAGCGCGTACTCCAGGAGCTCGCGCTCGTGGTCTCGGACGCGGCCCATCCCCAGGGTGCCAAGGTAGTCGGCCGCCACGCCCAGGCCGATCTCGGCCGCGATGTCCGGGGTTCCCGCCTCGAACTTCCAGGGAATGTCGTTCCAGTCGGATCGACGGAGGTGGACCTCGCGGATCATCTCGCCGCCAGAGAGGAACGGGGGCATCGCCTCGAGCAACTCGCGTCGCCCCCAAAGGGCGCCTGATCCCGTCGGCGCGAGCATCTTGTGGCCGGAGAAGACGTAGAAGTCGGCATCGATCGCCGCGACGTCGACGGGGACGTGCGGCACCGCCTGGGCGCCGTCGATGAGGACGAGCGCACCGGCTTCGTGGGCCATCCGCGTCATCTCGGCGACGGGATTGATCGTCCCGAGGGTGTTGCTGACGTGGGTGAACGCGACGAGCTTCGGCTTCAGCCGAAGCAGGACCTCGAAGACGTCGAGGCGCAGCACCCCGTCGTCGGTGATCGGGATGAACTCGAGGTCGCCGTCCTTCTCCTGAACGAGGAGCTGCCACGGGACGAGGTTCGCGTGGTGCTCCATTTCCGTGAGGACGATGACGTCGCCGCGGTCGATGTGCTTCCGGCCCCACGAATAGGCCACAAGGTTGATCGCCTCGGTGGCGTTCCTGGTGAACACGATCTCGTGGGCATCCGGCGCGTTGATGAACCGCGCGACGCTGGCGCGGGCCGCCTCGTAGGCCGCCGTCGACCGCTCCCCGATCTCGTAGATCCCGCGGTGGACGTTGGCGTTGTACTCGCGGTAGTAGGCGTCGACGGCCTCGATGACGGCCAGCGGCTTCTGGCTCGTGGAGGCGGAGTCGAGGTAGACGAGCGGGCGACCACTGGCGTTCGTCGTGCCGAGGATCGGGAAATCGCCCCGGATGACCTCCGGGACCAGGCGCCCGTCGCGAATCCGCGGGTCTGCGGAGGTCGTGTCGGGTCGCGCCGTGATCGTCATCGGTCGATCGTTCGGGTCAGTGGGCGAGCACGGCCGGCTCGTCGAGCCGGAGGGCGTCGTCGGGAACATCGACCTCAAGGCCCGCCTCGCGGAGGATCGGGCCGTAGCCCTCGTCCTCCAGGCGGAGCGCCAGGTCGCGCCCGCCGGACTTCACGATCCGGCCCTGGGCCAGCACATGAACCACGTCCGGCTTGATGTGGTTGAGCAGGCGCTGGTAGTGGGTGATCAGGAGCACCCCGAGATCCGGGTTGAGCATCGCGTTGACTCCATCGGCAACGATCCGCAGAGCATCGATATCCAGGCCCGAATCGGTCTCGTCGAGGATCGCCAGCTGCGGCTCGAGCATCGCCATCTGGAGCATCTCCAGGCGCTTCTTCTCGCCACCGGAGAAGCCGTCATTGACGTAGCGGGAAACGAAGCTTTCATCCATCTTCAGGAGCGCGAGCTTCTCGCGCATCCTGCGGCGAAACTCGAGCATGGAGACGCCGCCCCGGACGGGATCCGTGGGATCCACCTCACCGTTCTTGTCGATGCCCTGGAGCTTCGCGTTCAGCCCGCTCCGGATGAAGCTCGCGACGCTGAGGCCGGGAACCGCGGTCGGGTACTGGAAGGCGAGGAACATCCCCAGGCGGGCACGTTTGTCGGGCGAGAGCTTGAGGATGTCCCGGCCCATCCAGTGGACCTCGCCGCCGGTGACCACGTACGCCGGGTGGCCCATGAGCGCATAGGCGAGCGTGGTCTTGCCCGAGCCATTGGGGCCCATGATCGCGTGGACCTCGCCGGGACCGACGTCAAGGTCGATGCCCTGGAGGATCTCGTGCGTGGGATCGGCGATCGGGGCGACCCTGAGGCCTCGGATGATCAGGCGGCGGTCTGCGGCGGTGGTCTCGGTCACGAGTGGCTCACGGCTCCTTGCAGGACGGGGTTGGCAGCCGGTGCCTCGAAATCGATCGGGAGCGGCCGGAGGGGAACGAGGTCGGCGAGGGTCATTCCGTCGAGGGCGCCGACGATGGCGTCCCGGACACGGACCCACAGGACGTTGACGGTGCAGGACGAGGTGCGATCGCACATCGTCGCGTGCTCTGGATCATCCGAGGCGCAGATCATCGGGGCGATCGGACCCTCCAGCGCGCGGAGGATCTCGCTCATCCGGATGTCCTGGGGCGGCCGGGACAGCTCGTAGCCGCCGTGCGCGCCGCGGGTGGAGACGACGAGGTCGGCATCCCGGAGGCCCATCGCGAGCTGCTCCAGGTAGGCGCGGGGGAGGTCTTCCGCCGCGGCGATCTCAGTGAGGCTTGCCGGCCCGGTCCCGAAATGGCGACCGAGCTGGACCATGAGCCGTACGCCGTACTCGCCCTTCGTGCTGAAGGCGACGGCGCCGGAGCCATGGAATGAGGGTCGGGTGCTCAGGAGACGGTCCTCGGATCTTGCCGCCGGGCCGGGGACGCACGTGGTGGGTACCGTGCGTAAATCCGACCTCCGGGGTCGGGATTAGTCTAGGCGCGAGGTCGCCGGGACGTCAATCGCCCAGAGGGTTCTTGCCCAGGGGGGCTATAGGAAAGGCGCAACGGCGGACGCTGAGCTGGTTTTGGTTGACACGACCAGAACCTGCTGGTACGGTAATGGTCATGACGACCAGAACAGGACTCGAGGACACGCCGCCGGCCTACGACCCATTGCGGTTTCCGCCGTTCGCGGTGACGGTGGATGTGGTGATCCTGACCATGTCCGAAGGCGCACTTCACGTGTTGCTCGTGCGGCGTGGTGAGGCACCGTTCCTGGGGATGTGGGCGATCCCGGGTGGCTTCAAACGTCCCACCGAGACTCTTGACGGGGCAGCGAAGCGGGAGCTGGCCGAGGAGACCGGCGTCGATGGCGCGAGCCTGCTCACCCAGTTCGGTGCGTACGGCGATCCCGAGCGCGACCCTCGCATGAACGTCGTGACGGTCGCGTATCTCGCGGTGCTCCGCGACGTCGGGGCGATCGTGGCGGGCACGGACGCCGCGGATGCCGCGCTCTTCCCGGTGTCGGCCGTACTCAATGGAACGCTCGAGCTGGCCTTCGATCACCAGCGGATCGCGCGCGATTCGGTGGAGCGCGTCCGCGTCGAGCTCGAGGTCACCGGCATCGCGACGGCATTCGTTGGACCGACCTTCACCCTGGCCGAGCTGCGCGCGGTCTACGAGGCCGTCTGGGAGGTACAGCTCGACGCCGCGAACTTCCGGCGGAGCGTCGTGGCGGAGAACGGTTGGGTGATCCCAACGGGGCGCCGAGCCCAGCCCGGCCCGGCCGGCGGCAGGCCCGCTGAGCTCTATCAGGCGGGGCGAGCCTGGACCCGCGGCGGGCCGATCCATCGCCTGCACCGAACGACGCAGAGGGCATGAACGCATGAATCCATCGCAGCCTGGAGACGAGATCAAGAGGATCCAGGCATGAGAGCCGTCGTCCAGGACCGGTATGGGCCTCCGGAGGTGCTGCGCGTCGAGGACGTCGAGCGGCCGGTGCCCAATGACGACCAGGTCCTCGTCCGGATCCATGCCACGACGGTCACCCAGACGGACACCCACGCTCGCGCGGCACGTCCGTTCTTCTGGCGGTTCTTCGCCGGTCTCCGACGGCCGAGGTGGCGAACGCTCGGCGTCGAGCTGGCCGGCGAGGTCGAGGCCGTCGGAGCGGCCGTCAGCGAGTTCAAGGTCGGTGATCACGTCTTCGGCAACGCGCCGGGCTTCGGCGCCCACGCAGAGTTCATCTGCCTTCGGGAGCGTGGCCCGCTGGCCCACAAACCGGCCGGCATCAGCTTCGAGGAGGCCGCGGCGGTCTGCGACGGGGGGATCCAGGCGCTGGCGGCGCTCCGGGCGGCGGACGTCCGGGAGGGCCAGCGGATCGTCATCTACGGCGCGTCCGGATCGCTCGGCACGGCGGCGGTCCAGCTCGCCAGGCATCTCGGTGCCCATGTCACGGCCGTCTGCAACACCAGGAACGTCGAGCTCGTTCGCTCTCTCGGGGCCGACGAGGTCGTCGACTACACGCAGCAAGATTTCAGGCAGAACGGCCGGACGTACGACGCGATCATCGACGCCGTCGGCAAGTACTCGTTCCTCCGTGCCCGACGCGCGCTGAAACCGGGCGGGGTCTACGTTCCGACGGACCTGGGGCCGTTCATGCTCGAGACGCTCGTGATGGTGCTCGCGACGCGGTGGGTCGGCGGGAAACGGGCGAAGTTCGCGATCGCACGGCAGAACAGGGACGACGTCCTCCTCCTCAAGGAGCTGATCGAAGCCGGGAGGTACCGGGCAGTCATCGACCGGAGCTACCCCCTGGAGCACGTCGTCGAAGCGCACCGGTACGTCGAAACCTGGCAGAAGACGGGCAATGTCGTCCTGACGGTCAGCGGCAGCGGCACGCCGTGAGGGCGATCGTCCGCACCAGGTACGGCTCGCCCGACGTGGTCGAGCTTCGGGACATCGAGGTGCCCGTCCTCACGGACGATGGCGTGCTGGTGCGGGTCCGCGCCGCTTCCGTGAACCGGGCGGACTGGTATGCAATGACGGGCACGCCGTTCGTCGGACGCACCGCGATGGGCCTGCTCAGGCCAAAGGAGCGCAGGCTCGGCACCGACTTCGCGGGGACGGTCGAAGCCGTCGGCAAGGACGTTTCGCAGTTTCGGCCGGGGGACGAGGTGTTCGGCGGGAAGGACGGGGCTTTCGCCGAGTATGTCTGCGTTCGCGCGAGCCGAGCCGTCGTCCCGAAGCCGGCGAACGTGACGTTCGAGGAGGCGGCGGCCGTGCCGGTGGCGGCGCTCACCGCGCTGCAGGGCCTGCGCGACAAGGGGCAGATCCAGCCAGGGCAACAGGTTCTGATCAACGGCGCGTCGGGCGGCGTGGGCACGTTCGCGGTGCAGATCGCCAAGGCGTTCGGAGCTGAGGTGACCGGCGTCTGCAGCACCAGGAACGTCGACCTCGTGCGATCCATCGGCGCCGATCACGTCATCGACTACTCGCAGGAGGACTTCACCCGGACTGACCGGCGCTACGACCTGCTGCTCGATGTCGCAGGGAGCAGGCCATGGTCGGCCTGCAGGCGCGTCCTCAACCCGCAGGCGACCCTCGTCATCGTCGGAGCCCCGAAGGGCAACCGTCTGGTCGGACCGCTGGGCCACATCGTCAAGGTCCAGCTTGCGGCGTTCCGGAGCAGCCAGAAGGTCGTCTTCTTCATCGCGAAGTTCAACAAGGCGGACATGGCGGTCCTGGCTGAGCTTCTCGCGGCCCGCACGGTGGTTCCGGTCATCGACCAGCGGTACGAACTGGCCGAGACCGCCGACGCGTTCCGGTACCTGGGCGACGGACATGCCCGAGGAAAGATCGTCCTTGGCGTCTGAGGAACCGAGGCCCGCACCGGAGCAGACGATGCGAGCGGTCGTCCACGACCGGTACGGGGGTCCGGACGTTCTGCGAGTCGAGGAGGTCGAGCGGCCCGTACCCGGGGACGATGAGGTCCTCGTCCGCATCCACGCCACGACGGTCACACGGACAGACTGCGGGCTCCGCAGCGCGGAGTACTTCATCAGCCGGCTTGTCACCGGCCTTCTCCGGCCGAAGCGGAGAGTCCTCGGCTTTGAGCTGGCTGGAGCGGTCGAGGCCGTCGGCGCGGCCGTCACCGAGTTCGAGGCTGGTGACCACGTGTTCGGCGTCAAGGGCTTCGCCGCCCATGCTGAGTTCGCCTGCATCCGGGAGACCGCTCCGCTGGCCCACATGCCGACCGGCATGAGCTTCGAAGAGGCTGCTGCCGTCTGCGACGGAGCGGCGCTGGCCCTGGCCTGTCTACGGAAGGCAGACCTGCGAGAGGGCCGGAGCATCCTCATCTACGGCGCCTCGGGATCCGTCGGAACGGCGGCCGTGCAGCTGGCCAGGTACTACGGCCTCGACGTCACCGCCGTGTGCAGCACCAAGAGCCTCGAGCTCGTGCGATCGCTCGGAGCCGACCGGGTCATCGACTACACGCAGGCCGACTTCACGAAGAACGGCGAGACGTACGACGTCATCCTCGACGCGGTCGGCAAGCACTCGTTCTGGCGGTGCCGAGGTTCACTGAAGCCGGGCGGGACGTACGTTGGAACCGATGGGTTGGGCAACCTGTTCCTCGCCCCCCTGACCCGCTGGATCGGGAACAAGCGGGTGGCGCTCGGAATCACGCGGTACTCGAAGGAGGACGTCCTCTTCCTCAAGGAGCTCATCGAGGCCGGGAGGTACCGGGCGGTCATCGACCGGCGGTACCCGCTCGAGCAGGTGATCGAGGCGACCAGGTACGTCGAGACGGGACAGAAGACAGGAAACGTGGTCCTGACAGTGGGCGGCGACCGCGGTTCCTAGACGGAGCCAGGTTACAGATCGTGTCGCCGTACCCCAAGTTGAGCACTACGAGCAGTGGCGATGGCGAACAAAGGAGAGGGACATGCACGCGACCATCAGAACCGCACGAGCCGCGGACGCCTTGTCTCGAATAGGCCCCAGATCTCACGCACGCCCCACGAAGGGAATCGACCGATGTTCCACATGACGGCACTCACCGACGATCGGATCCGCGACCTGTACGCCACTGCCGCCGAGCTTCGCAACGCGCGAGCGGACCATGACGGGGCCAGCTGGTTCGAGGAGCTGCGGCTCCGGGTCGGCACGATGCTCCTGACGGCGGGCATGGCGCTGGTGAGCGGCGCCCGCCCCGCGACCCCGAGCCGCCCATGACCCTGATCTGAGCCCCTCCGGCCGGGGCTCCTCCGCGGCGGTGTCGCCGCGCTCCTATATCCAGCAGCGTCGGCCAAGATGCTGGCATGCGAACCGAGACCGCTGAACGCCTGATGAACCGGCTCCGCGTCGCCCGTGCCGAAGGCGATCTTTCCCAGGAGGAGCTCGCCCGGTTGGCTGGCGTGAGCCGGCAGACGATCAGCTCGATCGAGACCGGCGTCTACTGCCCCTCGACGCTCCTGGCGTTCCGGCTCGCCCGCGTCCTCGACCGACCGGTGGACACGCTGTTCTGGCTCCAAGGAGAAACCCCATGAATCGCTGGATGGTCCGCGACGAGCGAAGCCGCCGTCGATGCGGCGGCCGATCGCTTGTCGTACCTCGTCGTGTCATTCGGGCTGCTTGCCGTCGTCGCGGTCCGTGGCTTCGTCGATCGCGAGGCCTCATGGGACCTGCTCACGCTCGTCATCGTCTCCGGGCTCGTCGGCGCCGCGGTCCGGGCGCCGCGGCACGTCGTCACCCGGCACTGGCTCGTCGTTCTCGTCGCCACCGTTGCCGTCGCGACGCTCGTCGCGGCGATCACGCTGCTGGCGACGCGCGCATAGGCCATGGAGCCGACCTCCGAAGAACATTCAGCTGAACCGCCGCGGAGCACAGCCGTGACCGGCCCGAGCCGTCCGTCCCGCGGTGGCACCCAGGACCTCTTCTTCCCGCGCTCGGTGTCGTCCGAGATGCCGACGATGGTCGCCGGAGACGGCATCTTCGTCCTCGACGACCGCGGTCGGCGTCTCCTCGACGTCGCATCCGGCCCGTTCCTGGCGATGCTCGGCCAGGGCAACGAGCGCGTTCTCCAGGCAATGCTCGACCAGGGTCGGCGCCTCACCTACACGTATTCGCGTACCACACGCCACGCGGCGAACGCGAAGCTGACCGAGCAGCTCGCGACGCTCGCGACGCTCGCGGGGCCAGGTTTCGAGCGCGTCCACCTCACGTCGGGCGGCTCGGAAGCCGTCGAGATGGCGCTGAAGTTCCTGCGCCAGTACGCCGTCGCGATGGGGCAACCGGAGCGCCACCCGCGTGATCTCGATACTGCCCGGGTATCACGGCGCGACGACGCAGACCCTCGGGCTGAACGACGACCTTGCCGCGCCCACACTGTGGGGACCCTTGACGGTGGCATCGGAGAAGATCCCGGCGCCGCTCACGTTCCGGGCGGAGAGCGCTGAGGCCGCGGCCGCTGCAAGCATCGCCGCCCTCGAGGAGGCGATCCTCCGCATCGGTGCCGATCAGGTGCTCGCATTCGTCATGGAGCCGATCGGCGGGCAGGCGTCAGGTGTCAACGTGCCGCCCGCGTCGTTCGCTCGCGGCGTCCGCCGCGTCTGTGACCGCTATGGGGTGCGCCTCGTCTTCGACGAGATCGTCACCGCCTTCCGGACCGGCCGGTTCTTCGCGGCCCACCACGATCCCGAGGTCCGGCCGGATGCGCGAAATGCGGTCACGACTCGACCACTCCGTCGGCGGTGATCCGACCCACCCCGTCGCCGTCGTACGCCACCGCTGCCAGGCGCGTCTCGATCGTCTGGCCGGGGGCCAGTACGAGCGCCGTCCCGTTCTCGATCGCGGCAGCCGTCCCGGTGGGCGGCCAGCTGGTGAAGGGCTCCAGGGCGACGTTGTAGGTGCGTCCATACCAAGGGTAGTCGATGTGACCACCGTAGACCTGCCACATCCACAGGCACGGGAACAGCTTGGGATCCCAGCTCATCCCAAAGCCAAAACCGCGGCGGCGGTTCGTCAATGCATACCATCCATCCGTCAGGCCCCAGAACGAGAGGACGTCGACCGACCTCGTCTCTCGCGGCAGAACGAGCCTGACGTCCTCCAGTGCGCCCGTCCTGCGGTTGCGGACGTGCGGGTAGCCCTGTTCTCCCCGCTCCCACAATCCATTGGCGTGGAAGTCAAGGACGCGCGTCGATGTTGCCGGAGTCTGGAGCACGCAGCTGTCGTCGAGGAAGGGTTCCCCGAGCGCGGGATGATGGCCCCACATGACCGCGAATGGCTCGACTGATTCGTTCGTCAGACGTTCGTCGAGGAGGAGCGCCGCACGGCCACCCTCGAGGGTCATCGTCCGTTCGAGGATGAGCGGGCTTCGGTAGAGCCGGACACTCGTAAGCAGACTCACCCGCTCCGGTGAGTCCTCAAGGAGCCGAGCATCGAACGGCAGGAGCGACGCCTCGCCATGGAGCCCCTGGGACGCGCCCCGATATGGCACGGACGACCACCCTGCTGATGGCAGGACCTCCTGCCAGCCACCGTAGAAGTAGTCGTGGAAGGCACCCTCTGGCAGCGCGCTCGTGGCGACGAAGGGTCGACGCAAGGGGATTGGGGACTGCCACAGGACATCCACGTCGTGCGGCTTGTAGGTGAACTCGAAGACGTCGGCGCCTTTGTCGAGAAGGACGCCGACGCGCAATAGCTCGTTTTCGAGAAAGGCCACTCTCATCCCGCGGTACGTGTAGTCGAGCGAGATTCGGCAGCCTGTCTTGCGCCCGTGGCTATACATCGTGTCTCCAGTCGTGTGTCGCTCGGTCAGTCCTGCCGCTTCCCAACCTCGGGCTCCTGTCCGGCTGTGATGTCGGTGACGGTCGCACCCACAGGTCTGGGGCCACGCTTGAAGCGGTGTCTGACGAGCCCGACAATTTGGACCCGCCACGAGTCCAGACCGACCGCGAAGGCAATGATCGCGCCGAGCGTGATCAACTGCCACGAGGTCGGCACGGCGTTCAGGTTGAGACCGTTCTGGACGACGACGATCGTGAGCGCCCCGATCAGCGTGGCGATCACGTTGCCGTAGCCTCCGGACAAGCTCGCCCCGCCGATGACCGCAGCACCGATCGCCTGCAATTCCATCCCACTTCCATAGTTGGGGGAGCCGGAGTCAAGCCGGGCAGCCATCAGGACGCTGGCGATCCCGGCGGTCGCGCCGGCCATCGTGTAGGCGAGCATCCGGGTTCGCCGTACGTTGATGCCGGAGAACCGGGCCGCCGAGTCATTCCCGCCTACGGCATAGATCGCGCGCCCGGCCATCGTGTAGTTGAGGAGGACATACGCGACCGCGAAGCAGACCAGGACGTAGATGAACGGCAGAGGGATCCCGAAGACCCTGCCGTAGAAGATCGGGTCGAGCAGCGGCGAAACGGAGAAGATCGGCGCACCCTGGTTGTAGAGGAACGCCCAGCCCTTGAACACGCTGAGCGTGGCGAGCGTCACGATGAACGACGGGATTCGACCGTAGGCGACAAGAGCACCGTTGACAGCCCCCAGCGCCGAGCCGATCAGGATCACCAGGACAATGACGAGCGCCAGCGGGAGTTGGTCCTGGGTGATGAACAGGGCCATCAGCATCGTCAGGAGGGCGACCATCGAGCCCGGCGAGAGATCGATCCCGCCCGTCAGGATGACCATCGTCGAGCCGATCGCCATGATCGATACGATGCTCACCTGAAGCGAGATGTTCAGCAGGTTCTGCGGATCGAGGAAGCGGGACGTCGTGAGGCTGACTGCTGCCGAGGCGAGGAGCAGGGCCGCGAGAGGCGCGAGGAGCGAAGGCGCGAGCAGCCGCCGAAGCGCGTTCACGCTTGGGCTCCCGAGGCGAGGGCGATCAGCGATGTGTCGTTCAGGCTGTCTGCCCGCTCGATCGTTACGACCCGGCCCTCCCGAACGATCCCCACTCGATCACTCATGGCGAGCAGCTCGGGATAATCCGAGCTGATGAGCAGGATCCCGACACCACGTGAGGTTAGCTCGTTCATGAGGTGGTACACCTCGATCTTGGCCCCGACGTCGATCCCCTGCGTCGGCTCGTCGAGCACGAGGAGTCTCGTGCCGGCATGCAGCCATCGAGCAATCACGCACTTTTGCTGGTTCCCGCCCGATAGGAACTGGACGCTCTTCGATTCGGCGGCGGCCGGTATGCGAAGCCGTTTGAGGTAGTCGCGTCCCAGTCGCCGCTCACGCCCCGGACTCAGGAAGGGGCCGTTGAGCAGCAGCTGCAGTCGCGAGACGGTGATGTTGGGGATACCGGCGAAGTTGAAGAAGAGGCCGTCGGCCTTGCGGTTCTCGGTGACGAGGCCCAGGCCGGCGACGACCGCGTCGTGAGGTGAGCCGAAGCGGACCGGCCGCCCCTCGAAGCGGATCGTGCCGGCTGACACGGGATCAACCCCGAACAGCGCCCGAGCGATCTCCGTGCGGCCCGAACCGATCACGCCCCCAAGCCCGAAGACTTCGCCGCGGTGCACGGTGAATGTCGCTCCGTTTACGCCGGCGTCGCTCTCCAGACCCTCCACCTCGAGGAGTGGCTCGTCTAAGGCGTGATGCTCCTTCGGGAAGTGCTCCTTGACTTCGACACCGAGCATGAGCCGGACGACCCCGTTCAGGTCGAGCTCTGATGCGGGCCGAGACTCAACGAGTTCGCCGTCCCTGAACACGGTGATCCGATCAGCCAGGCTCAGAAACTCCCGAAGCCGGTGGGAGATGTAGACGATCGCCGTCCCGCGCGCCGCGAGCCGGCGGATGAGGTCGTGGAGGCGTTCCGCTTCCTGGAGATCCAGGGCGGTCGTCGGCTCGTCCAGGATGAGGAGCCGTGCGTCCGTGGAGAGTGCCTTGGCGATCTCCACGAGCTGTTGTTCGGCAACGGAGAGCGAGCCGACCACGGCATCAGGATTCACGCGGATTCCGAAGGCGTCCAGCAGCTCGACGGCGCGCCTGCGCATGGTTGGCCAATCCACGGTCGAGAGCGCGCCCCTTCCGGGGAGGCGACCGAGAAAGACGTTCTCGGCGACCGAGAGCGTCCGTACGAGAGAGAACTCCTGGTAGATCTGGGCGACGCCGTGACGCCGCGCGACGTGCGGGTCTACCAGCCGGACCGGGGTCCCCTCGTAGAGGATCTCGCCCGAATCCGGCTGGTAGACGCCGGAGAGGATCTTTGCGAACGTCGACTTCCCGCTGCCGTTCTCGCCGACGAGCGCATGGATCTCACCCGGATAGATCGAAACGGATACGTCGTTCAGGGCGCGCACACCGGGAAAGCCCTTTGACAGGTTCCGAACCTCCCAGAGAGGCCGTCTGGTAACTCCTTGCACGCCCGTTTCTCGTGACTGTCTCGCCCTGTCTCGAGATCAGGGGCAGGTGTACGTCTTCTGAGGCTTCGGGTACAGCCGGTCCGGATTGCAGAGGATGGCCGTGACGTTCGTCGCGTCGACGATCTGTACCGGCGTCTCGACATACCCGCCTGCGAACGTGCCCGACAGGCAGTCCAGGGTCACCTGGAGCGCCGTCTCACCCATGGCGAACGGGGTCGTGTCGACCGTAGCCGTGATCTCGCCCGCTGCAATGGGCTCGAGCCCGGAGTTCGTGTCGCCGTCGTTACCGTACAGGATCAGGTCCGTGCGGCCGAGGGCTTTGGCCGCCTTTGCGGCCCCTTGGATCATGTAGTCGTTGGCCGCGAACATCATCGTGACATCCGGGTTCGCCTGGAGCAGGTCTGTCCCGGCCAGGTTTCCCCCGTCGACGTTCCAGCCGCCGACGACGCTCGCCACGACCTCGAACGCGGCGGCCGCCTTGATCGCGTCCAGGAAGCCCCCCACGCGCTCCGTGGAGTGGTACCCGGGCTGCCCTTCGATGATCCCGACCTTGAAGCCCTTGCCGGCGGCGGCCTGGATGGCGTATTCGCCGAGCTTGGCGGTGCCGGCCCGCTGCCGGTAGCCCACGACGCCCTGGACGGGGCTCGGGAAATCGAGGATGTCGGAGTTGACGATGATCACGGCGATGCCCTGGGCGACCGCCCGTTTCACCAGCGGCGCAGCCGCCCCTTCATCATGGGTCGACAGGATGATCGCGTCGACCTTCTGGCTGATCACGTCCTGGATCATGCCCATCTGCCCGTTGATATCGGCGCCGCTCTGCGGAGCGAGCATGAAGCTGTCTACCCCTGCGGTGGCGGCAAGGGCCTTGATGCCTTCGCCGATCGCCATGTAGTAGGGGAACTCGGTGGCCGGCGGCATGTACGCGATGCGCGGCTTCGCTCCGGGCTGGTAGGCGAGGCCGGAGCATGGGGCCTGGGCGTCCGCCGCGAGCGGAACCGCTGCCGCATACGTCACGGCAGAGTCAGTTGGGCTCGTCGCGGTGCTCTCGGGGACGGTGGCAGCTGCGCTGTCGGACGCACTGGGCGTGGCGCCCGGCGAACACGCTCCTGCAACAAGGGCCAGCGCGACCACTGCCGCGGCCCAGCGTTGCGAACGCCACCTCACAAAGACTTCCATTTCCGTGCTCCTTCTCCTATCTGCGACCAGCGGAAAGTGTCTGCTTTCCTGCGTGTCTCATTCAGACCACGTTTCAAGCTGCGCGGTCATCCCGTTGTCGACAAATACCAGCGAGCCGGTCATGTACGAGGCGTCGGAGCTCGCCAGGAAGACCGCCACGCGGCCGATCTCCTCCGCCGTCCCCAATCGACCGAAGAGCTGGCGTCGCTCGACCCGTTGCCGGCTGGCCACGGGATCCTCCTCGCCCTCGAAGATCCCGCGGATGAGCGGGGTATCGATCCAGCCAGGGCAGATGGCATTGACGCGGATCCTGTCCCCGGCGAGATCGATCGCCGCCGCGCGGGTCAGCGCGGCTACGCCACCCTTCGAGGCGGCATAGGGCGCGGTTCCCCCAACGTTCTGGACGGCATGCACCGAGGCGATGTTGATGATCGAGCCGTTCGAAGAACGAGCGAGGTGTGGGGCGGCATATTTGATGCCGAGAAAGACGCCCCTGAGATTGACTCCGAACGCCCTGTCGAACTCCTCGACCGTCGCCTCGGTAACGCTTCGGTAGATTCCCGCCGCCGCATTGTTGACGAGGATGTCGAGCCCTCCGAAGACGGTGGTTGCGGTCTCGATCATCCGAATGACATCGTCTTCGCGGGACACGTCGGCGTGAACGTAGGCGACCTTGCCCCCAAGACTGAGGAGCTCCCGCTCAGTCTCCCGGCCGACCGGGTCGTTGACGTCAGCCAGGAGCACCGCCGCTCCCTCCCGGAGCAGCTCTTTCGCGATCCCGCATCCAATCCCCATGGCGCCGCCGGTGACGACGGCGACTTGATCCTGCAGGCGAATGCTGGGCCTCCTCTCGGCAGTCAGTTGACGACTGCCACGTGCCCGTCGTGGGGCACGTAGCCGAGGCGCTCCGAGATGCGGTCGGCGCACCCACGAACGAGCGGGGCCAGCGCCTCTACCCGCTCGAGGCTCATCCGGGACGCGGGCGCAGTCACGCTCGTGGCTGCGACGACGCGTCCTGTGTGATCCCGGATCGGGCAGGCCACGCAGCGGATCTCTGGCTCGTGCTCCCCGTCATCGATGGCGTAACGACGATCACTGATGAGGGCGAGCTCGCGCTCGAGTGCCTCGACGGACGTGATCGTCGTGCCGGTGTACGCGCGCAGCCCGCGCTGCCGGATGACCCGTCGGAACTCCTCGGCCGGCAGATAGGCAAGGAGGACCTTCCCGACACCCGTGCAGTGGGCAGGCGCACGCTTGCCCACTGCCGAGTACATCCGGATGGTCTGGGCTGTCTCGACCTTGTCGATGTAGACGACTTCGCCCTCGTAGAGCACGGCAAGGTGGACCGTCTCATCGGTCTCCCCCGACAGCTGTCGGAGTTCCGGCTGCGCCTCGTGTCGCAGCTCCAGCCCCTGAACGACGTAGCTCGAGAGCTCGAACAGCTTGAGGCCGGGCCTGTACGCCTTCGTGGCCACCTCCTGCGCAAGCAGGCCGTGGTCGACGAGTGTCCGCAACAGTCGATGGGCCGTCGGGGCGACGAGACCGGTCTGCTCCACGATCTCCATGAGTCTCACGGGTCGACCCGCCCTGCACACGAGCTCCAGCACCCAGAGAGCGCGGGATACCGCTTGAACGGAGGGTCCGGTTCCGGGCTGGTCTATCCGTATTGTGGAATGTCGTTTCATTACCGAAGGGATACCACAGGTGATGACCCGATGTAAACCCCCCTTTTGAACTCGTTCTGCGACAGGAACTCGTAGACCCTCCGCCGAGCGGACAATGAGGCCGTCCACGATCGCCAGGACCACCCGACGACCGCGGGTGCTTACTCCCCACAGGCGACCAACGCCCCAACGCCGGTAGCATTGACAAGGTGCAGGGGCTCATGGTTACACTGTCAAGATCAGGCGGATATGAAACTGCATTCCATATGGTGGAAGAGTTGGAGCAACGACGAATGCGTCGTGTGATCAACACAGCGGAGCGCCCAGACCCACAGCTGCTCGAGAGCTACAGGTTGCTTCTCCAGCGCTACAGCCCGAGCTGCATCGTCAGCGACTGTCTCGAGCGGCGCGGCGCGTTCCCCAGCCAGATCCGGCCGGTGAGCGGCGGTCGGTTCGTGGGCTCAGCACTGACGGTGAAGCTGTATCCCGGCGACCTCGTGGACTGCCTCGACGCGCTCAAGGTTGCGGGACCAGGCGACGCCATCATCGTCGACGCGGCGGGCGAGACCGAGACCTCCGTCTGGGGCGGGTTGATGGCCGGGCTGTGCCTGCAGAGAGGCGTGGTCGGCGCCGTGGTCAATGGCGCCGTCCGCGACATCGACGAGGTCCGAGACCTCGGCTTTGCGCTGTACTCGCGCGCGGTCGTGCCCACTTCCACGCATTCCCCGTACTCGTCCCGTCTCGATCCCATCGAGGTCAACGTGCCGATCTGCGTCGGCCGGACGATCGTGGAGCCGGGCGACGTGATCCTCGCCGACGAGATAGGGGTGGTCGCGGTTCCCCGCGGCGAGGCCGCGGACGTCCTGCAGCGGGCGCTTCTCCAGGCCGAGCAGGAGGAGGCCACACGACAGCTGATCAGGGCCGGCCGGACCGTTGACGAGATACTGGCCGAGTTCGGGCGGCTCTGAAACGACGATGGGCGCTGCCGGAGCTGGCGAACGGCTCGTCGCCCTCGTCGACCGAACCATCATTCCCGACGCCTTGGATGAAGGAGTGTTATGCGCATCATCGACGCCCATCATCATCTAGGGCACGGCTGCGTCTTCGAGGCGTGGACCGCGACCGAGCAGGAGATCCGCGCCGCCCAGGATCGCAACGGAGTCACGGCGTCGATCATCCAGCCCTGGCCCGGAGCCCTGCCGAACGTGCACGAGGCCCACGATCGCATCGCCGCCTTCGCGGCGGACAATCCGGGACGCATCTTCGGAATGGCGAACGTCAACCCACACTTCGACCGAGCAGGCGCTGCAGCCGAGATCAAGCGGTGTGTCGAGGAGCTGGGCTTCGTGGCCGTCAAGTGCCATACGAGCGGGCACGCGCTCAACCCGAACGGGGCCGACGCACAGGTCATCTTCGAGACCGCGGGCGAGCTGGGCATTCCGGCCATGGTTCACATCGCGACGTTTGGTATCCCGCTGTCCGCGCCCGGTCACCTGATCCCGCTTGCCAAGCGCTATCCGACACTCAAGATCGTCGCCGCTCACATGGGCGCCGCGACGCTCAGCGCAGACGTCGTCTGGATTGCCGAGGAGCACCCGAACGTCTACCTGGAGACGTCGTGGGCCATGGGGCCCGACATCGAGTGGGCGGTTCGCACGCTGGGCGCGAACCGGGTGATGATGGGCAGTGATCATCCAACGAATCTCGCGGTTGAAATCACGAAGGTCCGTGAGCTCGGCATCTCCGACGCTGAGAAGGAGATGGTGCTCGGAGGGACCGCTGCCGAGGTCTTCCGCCTTGCGCTCTGAGGCAGCGCCGACCCGGCGCTGCCGAGCCCGAAAGGTCAGGCCAGGGAGGCTGCGATGAGTGGCGTGCGCACGACGCCCGAGGTCGAGAGACCTCGTGTGCCGCAAGCGATCGCGGCTGGACGCGTGATCGCCATTGGGCGCCGTCTCGATCCCGCCACCGTGCCGGCGATCGGCGAAGCCTTGCTCGCCGGTGGCATCCATGCCTTCGAGATCACGTTGAACAGCGCCTCGGCGTTCAGCGTCATCAGTGCGCTCGCGGCGAGATTCGGGCCTGATGACCTGCTGATCGGGGCGGGCACGGTCCTCGACCTGGATCAGGCACGTTCCGCGATTGACGCCGGGGCGAGGTTCCTGGTGATGCCGACCACCGATGCGGCGATCATCGAGTGGGCGGCAGGTCGCGATCTGCCGGCGTTCCCGGGTGCGTTCTCGCCGACGGAGATCCTCGCCGGCTGGAGGGCGGGCGCCGCTGCGGTCAAGCTGTTCCCTGCGTCGGCCGTCGGGCCGAGTTTCGTGCGTGAACTGCGAGGTCCTCTGCCCGAGGTCCCGCTGATCCCCACCGGCGGCGTGACGCTCGAGAACGCTCCCGCCTTCATCACGGCGGGCGCGCTGGCAGTCGGCGTGGGGAGCTGGCTGACTGGAGGCGGCGACCCCGGTGTCATTCGCGAGCGAGCGAGCGCGATCACCACGGCGCTCGCTGCCGCGGACCGGCCGAAGTGAGGATGCGGACCGTGTGGCTGCCGCACCGAGGAGTGCCAGGACGATGAGCACACTGGTGACATTTGGGGAGGCGATGGTCCGGCTGGCACCTCCCGGACATCGCAGGCTCGAGCAGACCACGAGCCTCGATGTGACCGTGGGCGGCGCCGAGCTCAACGTTGCCTCGGGGGTCAGTCGCCTTGGCCTCTCGACGGCCTGGGTCTCCTGCCTGCCGGACAATCCACTCGGCCGGATGGTGCGGAACCGGGCGCGTGAGTTCGGTGTCGACGTCTCCCACGTGGCGTGGGAGGGCGACGGCCGCATGGGGCTGTTCTTCGTGGAGTACGGCGCCTCACCGCGCCCGAGCAGCGTCCTCTACGACCGTGCCGGCTCGGCCTTCGGCGAGCTGCGCGGCGTGACCTTTGACTGGCCCACGATCCTTGCCGGCGCTCGCGCCTACCACACAACCGGGATCACGCCAGCGCTGGGCGAACGGACGGCCAAGGAAGTCAGCACGAGCCTGGCGGCGGCCCGAGCCGGTGGCCTGCTCACGAGCTACGACCTGAACTACCGCCGGAAGCTCTGGAGCCCGGAACGGGCCCGCGCGGTCCAGGAGCCCCTGATGGGCCTGATCGATGTCCTGATCACGACCGAGGAGGACGCCAAGGTCGTGTTCGGCGTCACCGGCGCCGATTACCATGAGGTGGCCCGCTCCCTCTCCGACCGCTTCGGCTTCAAGGTCGTTACGATCACGCTGCGAGGCGACCTGTCCGTGCTGCGGAACACGTGGACCGCGATCGCCTACTCCGACGGGGCGTTCGCCGGCGACCGCACCTACGATCTGGAGCTCGTCGACCGCGTCGGGGGCGGCGACGCCTACGCGGCCGGCTTCCTCTACGGGCTCCTCACCGGCGACATCGAAAAGGGCGTCCGCTACGGCAACGCCTTCAGTGCGCTCAAGCAGGCCTCCTGGGAGGACTTCAACTACGCCACCCTTGCGGAGGTCGAGGCGCAGCTCGGCGGGTCAGGCTCGCGGATCGTCCGGTAGGAGTTGCTCCGCCTGAGCGTCGTAGTGGAACGCCGCGGCTGTCAGGAGCCTTCGACTCCGAGCCGCTCGTGTGCTCGATAGGGGTTCATGTCAGTTCGCGAGGCCGGCCGCGACCAGGGCGCGAAGAAGCGCGACCGGCGGGGGCCCCGATCGCTCGAGGACGGCCGATACCGCGGCTCGGTCGCAGCCCCCTTGGAGACGCTCGACCTCGGCGAGAAAGGCGTCGAGATCCGTCGGAAGCGACCACGGTCATCGAACGTACCTCCTCAGATGCGCGCCAGCTCGGCGCCGAGTCGCCGCAGGCCAAGCGGCCCGAGAGCGAGCGCCCGGGCGTGCCAGCCTTTTCGGTCGAACTCCCGGCCCTCGGCCGCCGCGGCCGACTTCGCCGCCTCGCGCCCGGCGAGCCAGGTCCGCTCGCCGAGCTTGTAGGCGGTGGCCTGCGATGGCCACGAGAGATAGCGCAGGACCTCGCTCTCGGCCTTGTCGTGGTCCATTCCGCCGGCGCGGACGATGAAATCGATCGCCGCGTCGTATGTCCACGCCGTGCCGGCCTGGCCGGACCAGCCCGGGAAGAGCGCGGCCCCGGCCGCCGGGATCGGGCGGCCCGTATGGAGGCCGATGTCCGCGACGACGCGCGCGGCCCGGAACGCGTGGGCGCACAGGAACCCGAGGCGCGTGTCCGGCGTGCGGAACCAGCCGAGCTCGTCCATGAGCCGCTCCGAGTAGAGCGCCCAACCTTCTCCGTGCGCCGACACGAACCCGAGCTTCTGTGCCCGGGTGAGGGGCACCAGGCGGATCGTGGCGCTCTGGAGATGGTGCCCCGGGACGGCCTCATGGTAGACGGTGCTGACCTCATCCCACATGGGGAACCGGGTCCGACCGACCGTCGGGAACCAGGTCTGGCCCGGTCGGGTGAGGTCTTCGGATGGCGACGTGTAATACGCGGCGGCAGCGCTGCCCTCGGGCGGGATGCGGACGTCGCAGCGGCGGATCGAGGGATGGATGTCGAACTCCCGGCCGTCGAGGCCGTCGATCGCCTCGTCCGTGACGGACTGGAGCCAGTCGCGGTACGCGTCGACGCCGTCGACGGAACGTGCCGGATCCGTGGTCAGGAGCTCGCGGACCTCGAGGAACGAGGCACCGGGCATGATCTTGGCGCACTCCTTCGCCTTCTCGGCCTCGAGTCGGGCGAGCTCCTCCCAGCCCCAGGCGTACGCCTCGTCGAGGTCGAGGTCCGTGCCGAGGAGGAAGCGCGCCCAGATCTGGTAGCGCTCGTCGCCGGAGGCATCTGTCTCGGTGGCCTGCGGCGCGTAGACGTCGCCGAGCCAGGTCGCCAGCCGGCCGTAGGCGTTGCCGGCGTCGCGGGCGGCTGCCGCGAGGTCTGCCCGGAGACGCTCATCGGCGCCGGCCTGGGCGGCACTGCTGATGAACCCGGCGAACCAGCCGCCGTCGCCCTTCCCGGCCCAGGTGGCGCACTGATCTACGACCACGAGCGCCTGACGACGGGCCGCCGGGCGCCCGTTGGCGAGCCCGAGCTCCAGCGTCGCGCGGTAGCCGTCCATCGCGGCCGGTACGGCCCGAAGCCGCGCGGCGATGTGCCCCCAGGCTTCGGGCGTCGAGTGGTCCATGAGGTCGAAGACAGACCGGGTACTTGCCGGCGCCCCGACGATGTTGCTCAGGCCCCGTTCGCGCTCCCCGGCATCGATGACGCCCATCTCGCCACCGATCCAGTCGGCGAGGAACCCCGCCCCCAGTCGTTCCGCCTCGTCCCGTGGCGGCTCCGCGGCCGCGAGTGCGTCCAGTGTCCGCTGGAGGAGCGCGCGGAGCGCCCCGTAGCCGGCCGGCGAGTAGTCCGTGAGCCGCGTAGGATCCGAGGCGACGCCCCAGCGCTCGCCCCGAGCGGGGTCCAGCGCCGCGACCTCGTCGATGTAGCGACTCGAGATCTCGGTGACGGTCGGCATTGGGGTCCTCCGGTTGGCAGAACGAGCCTCCGTGGGTCGCGTGTTCGTTCGGCTGCGAAGCCTACGGCACGACGTCACTGCCCCGGAGCTTCCGAGCGAGCGCAACCCACCGCACAACGTGTGCGTGTGCCTTCTTGGGTCATGGATGCATCCTCCGTGCGACGATCGACGAGCGCTGGACGGAGGTTCCGACGCCAGATCTCGATGGCCCGAGTCTGCGGCGTCGACGCCACGACCGGCGAACGAGAGAGCCCGGGCCTGCCGCTTGGGTCTAGGCCCCGTCGCCGCCGCTCGTGGCCAGCCGTCGGAGGGCTACGAGCGACAGCATCTCGTAGGCGAGGTTGGCGGCGAGGAACGCCGTCTGGCCGGCCGGGTCGTATGCCGGAATCACCTCGACGACATCGAAGCCGATGAAGTCGATGCCAATCAGGCCGCGCACGGTCGCAAGCGCGTCGTGGGCCGAGAGTCCGCCGGGCTCGGGTGTCCCGGTGCCGGGCGCGAAGGCCGGATCTACGACGTCGATGTCAAAGCTGATGAAGGCTGGCCGGTCCCCCACCCGTTCACGGATCGCCGCTGCGGTCGCCGCGGGACCGATGCGGAGAACATCCTCCGTCGTCAGGTACTCAAGCCCCAGCTCGCTCCGCAGACCGGTCCAATCCTGCGCGGCATAGATCGGTCCACGGAGCCCGACCTCGATCGAGTGGGCGACATCAACCAGGCCCTCCTCGATCGCACGCCGCATCCACGTCCCGTGGTTGTACTTCTCGCCGAAGTAGCTGTCCCAGGCGTCGGTGTGCGAGTCGAAATCGATCACCGCGACCGGGCCGCGCGATCGGGTCCCCCGGAGGTGCGGCAACGTGCAGGCGTGATCCCCGCCGATGAGGAGCGGGATCACTCCGGCCTCGACGATCGGAGCGACCGCACTCTCGATTGCCGCGTAGCTGCGCTCGATGTAGCCGGGCACGATCGCCACGTCGCCGTAGTCGATGCACGAGAGGTGTTCGAACGGGGCGATCTCCAGGTTCGGGTTGTACGGGCGAAGCATCACTGACGCCTCGCGCACCGCGCCGGGCCCGAAGCGGCCACCCACCCGGTAGGTCACGCCGGTATCAAAGGGGACGCCGAGCAGGGCGACGTCCACGTCCTCGAGCGTCCGCACGTGCGGCAGCCGGGCGAACGTCACGGGACCCGTGAAACGCGGCGACTGGAGCGAATCAGCAGGCGTGTAGCGAGGCATCGTCAGCCGCCCGGAGCGGAGACGAGCACGGCATCATCGACCGCCCAGATGAGAGCGACCTGATCGCCCGGCTGCCACTCGCGCTCACCGCCGCCGACCTGCCGCCGGACCGCCACCGCCTGGCCGTCCGGCAGTGTCAACTCGTACTTGCGAATCGAGCCGAGATAGAGTGCGTCCCGCACGGCGGCGTCGACCACGTTTACCCGAGGCGCCGCAGCGGCGGGGTCGCTCAGCCCGACGATGCGCAGCCGTTCCGGCCGGACGACGAGCGCCGCCTGCGAACCGCCGGCGAGCGCGGCCCGCTCCACCTGAACGGCGCCCACCCGCCAGCGCACATCGTCCCGGGCCAGCCAACCGCCGTCGCCGTCGCGCTCGAACCGCCCGCGCAGGATGTTCGACTCGCCGATGAAGTCCGCCACGAACAGCGACACCGGCCTCTCATACAAATCATCACCGCGGCCGAGCTGCTCGATTCGGCCCCTGCTGAAGATCGCGATCCGGTCGCTCATGACGAGCGCTTCTTCCTGATCATGGGTCACGTAGACAACGGTTGCGCCGAGCTGGCGACTGATGTGCATGACCTCGAGCTGGAGCGCCTCCCGGAGCTTCTTGTCGAGCGCCCCGAGCGGCTCGTCCATGAGCAGCAGGCGGGGATGGAAGACGACCGCCCTGGCGAGCGCGATCCGCTGTTGCTGTCCGCCGGACAGCTGGCGGGGATATCGACCGCCGAAGCCCTCCAGCTTGACGAGGGCGAGCGCCTCGGCCACCCGGCGCTTGATCTCGGTGCCGCCCGCCTTGCGCATCTGGAGCGGGAACGCGATGTTCTCGGCGGCCGTCATATGCGGAAACAGGGCGTAGTTCTGGAAGATCATCCCGACGTCGCGCCGATGGGGCGGGACATGGCTCATATCGACGCCATCGATCTCGATCGTGCCCGCCGTCTGACGGGTGAAGCCGGCGATCATCCGGAGGGTCGTGGTCTTGCCCGAGCCCGATGGACCCAGGAGCGTGATGAACTCGCCCTGCCGGACCTCCAGGTCCACGCCGTCGACGGCCAGTACGTCTCCGAAGGACTTCTCCAGGCCACGCAGGACGAGCGCCGGACGATCTGGCATACCTGTCCCGTTGCCACCGGCCGCGCCAGTGGAGCCGCGCGTGGCGCTCATCGGGCTGGAGCCTGGCGACGCACGACGAGGGCGAGGAGCAGGACCGAGGTGGTCACGACGAGGAGGGTGGTGGCGACTGCCGCCACGGTCGGATCGACCACCTGGCGAACCTGTTCCCACATTTCAACGGGCAATGTCCGGAACCGAGCGCTGGTGAGGAAGATCGACACGACGACCTCATCCCAGGACGTGATGAACGCAAAGAGACCACCGGCCAGGACGCCCGGCAGGATCAGGGGCAGCGTAATCCGGCGGAAGGTCCGGATCGGACCGGCGCCCAGGCTCTGGGCTGCCAGCTCCAGGTTGCGGTCGATCGTCCGCAGGCTGGTGGCCACGTTGACCACGACGAACGGTATCGCGAGGGCGGTATGGGCCAGAACCAGGCCGACCAGAGAGCCGGCGATCTTCCAGCGCACGAAGATCGAGAACATCCCGATGGCAATGATGATCACTGGGACGATGAGCGGCGACAGGATCAGCGCGTTGATCGCACCCTTGCCCGGGAATTGTCCGCGAACCGTCCCCAGTGCGGCGAGCGTCCCGAGCACGGTGGCCAGCGCCGCGGTCAGGAAGGCCACCTGGGCGCTGTTTCCAAAGCCGGTCGACCATTGCCGGTCCGTCACCATCTTCTCGTACCAGCGGATCGAGAAGCCCTCCGGCGGGAACGTGAGGGAGTTCGACGACGTGAAACTCATCGGGACGACGACCAGGGTGGGGGCCAGCAGGAAGAAGACGGTCAGGGCGCCCAGCCCCAGGAGGAGCAGGCGGCGCGGCTGGCGCCAGGAGTCGGTCATGGATCAGGATTCCTCGATGCTGCCGTAGACATCGCGCAGGCGGATGAAGCGCGAGGCGATGAACAGAACCGCGAGGGTCAGGCCCATGAGGATGACGGCCATGGTGGCGCCGATGCCCCAGTCTAGCCGCTGCTGGACCGCGCTCGCGATGAACTGGCTGATCATCGTGTCCTTGGGCGAGCCGAGCAGGGCCGGTGTGATGTAGAAGCCGAGGGCCAGAACGAACACGAGCAGGGAACCGGCGAGAACGCCTGGCAGCGAGAGTGGCAGGAAGACGCGCCGAAAGGCCGCGAACGGCGGGGCGCCGAGGTTCGCGGCGGCCCGGGTGTACTCCGGGTCGATCCGCCGCATCACGGCGTAGATCGGCAGGACCATGAACGGCAACAGGATCTGGCTCATGCCGAGCATGACCCCGAGCGTGGTCCTTATGAGCGGGATCGGCTCGTCGATGACCCTGGCGTCAAGGAGGAACGTGTTGATGATCCCCGTGTCCCGCAGGATGACCTGCCAGGCGTAGGTCCGGACCAGCAGGCTCGACCAGAACGGGAGGAGCACGGCGATGAGCAGCAGCCCGGCCACCCGGGGCCGGACGAGGTTCATGAGGTACGCATACGGATACCCAAGCGCCAGGCACACGACGGTTGACAGGGCGGCCACCCAGAACGTGTTGCCCAGGACGCGGAGATTCGCGGCCGAGGCAAAGAAGCGGCCGTAGTTCGCAAGGACGTCGCCGGTTGGCTTGGGAAAGTCGGTCACGCTGCGCAGGCTGACGACGATCAGCGGAACCAGGAAGAAGGCGACGAGGAAGCCGATCGGTGGGATGGCCAGCAGTGCCCAGCGGTTGACGAAAGGGCCGTCGCGAGGGCGACGGCCCTTTCCCCTGGTCATCTGACCGAGCACGCGCACCGGTCCGGGGCGTCAGGCGACGGCACCCTGCCGTCGGCTACCTGGTCTTCCACTCCTGGTAGGCGTCCTCGAGCAGTTGGGCATTCTCGACGACCCAGGCGTCATCAAAGTAGGCGGTGGTGTCGTTGATATTCGAGACGCTGAGCTCCGCGACCTTCGATGGGTCGGCCGTCGCGAGCTTGTTCGTCGGCCCGTACGGGATGTACTTGGACGGTGCCGCGTTGTTCTCCTTGCACGACGCCCAGCCGATGAAGTCCATGGCCGCGTCCTTGTTCGGCGTGCCCTTCGGCACGACGAAGTAGTCCGCCGTGACGATCTGCTGGTTCCACTGGATCTCGACCGGCTTGTTGTCGATGTTCTTGGCGCTGTAGGCGCGCCCATTCCAGATCATCGCCATGGCGACCTCCCCCTTGCCGAGGAGGTCCTGCGACTCAGCGCCCGAACTCCAGAACACGATGTCGTCCTTGATCGTGTCCAGCTTCGCGGTCGCCCGTGCGAGATCGAGCGGGTAGAGGTCCGCGGGGGCCACGCCATCGGCGAGCAGGGCGAATTCGAAGATGCCGCCCGACGAATAGTCCCAGAAGCCACGCTTGCCTGGGAACTTGGTCGTGTCGAAGAAGTCAGCCCACCCCTCGGGCACCTGGCCGGCCGTCTTCTCGGTGTTGTAGCCCAGGACGACGCCGTAGGTGATGTCGGCCACGCGATACGTGCCGGCGAAGCCTTCGAGGATCTCGTCCTTGGGGATCTTCGTGTAGTCAAGCGGTTCGAGGAGATCGGCCTGGGCGTCGAGACCGAAATCATTGCCGACATCGACGATGTCCCAGGTGACCTGACCGGCCTCGACCTGCGCCTTGATCGTGGCGTTCGACGAGTCCTCGCTCTCCTGGAACGTGACACCGGTGAGGGCAGCGTAGGGCTCAAGCCAGCCCTTGCGCTGCGCCTCCTGGTAGGCACCACCGTAGGACACGAAGGTCAGGGTCGTGCCCTCTGCCATCGGCGGGCTCGTGCAGATATCGGCCACCGGCGCCGTCGTCGGTGCCGCGCTCTCTGGAGCCGTCGACTCCGGCGGCGCGGCCGTCGGTGCCGAACTGGCCCCCCCGCCGCACGCTGCGACGAGAAAGACGGCCGCGGCGACCAATGGAGAGTGGCGTCGCCAGGATGTCATCGATCGATCCTCCTCGATGTCCGCGGATCCTGGCCGGACGGGCTGCTTCGCCACGCCCCAGCCGCCGGAACACAGCCCATCATAGTCGGCCGGACTTCCCGCTCATAGGCCCATTCCTGAACTGGGGACGGTCCGTCTCAGGAGACCCTGGACGGCCTCCGACGCCGACGTCGACGTCGACCTCGACCTCGGACGTCGCGGAGAACCTCGCGCGCGCCGTTGTGGCCCGGCACGCCGCACATCCGCTCGAGATCTGGGGGCATCAGGATCTGCCGGTCGATGATCGCGTCGCGGATGCCCGACGGGGACGGGACGTTTGACACTGGACCCGCGTCGAGCGAAGCATCCACGATGTCCCGCGTGACCGTCCTCATCGAGCCGATCGCCGCCGCCCAGCTCCCCTACGGGCCTCTCGTGTCGCGGCTGCTGCGGCCCCTTCAGCGCGGCTTCCTGCTGCTGAATGGCGCCTTCATGGCGCCGCTCCTCCGAAGCGGCTTTGGGTGGCTCATCGGGAGCCCATTCACCGGCCACCTGATGCTCCTACGAACGCGCGGCCGGCGCACCGGGTTGCTGCGGGAGGCCCCGCTCGGGTACGTCATCCGGGACGGGTCCGTTTACTGCGTCGCGGGGTACGGCGAGCCGACGCCCTGGTTTCGGAATCTCCAGGTCGATCCCGCCGTGGAGGTTGTCCTCCCTACCCGCCGGTTCTTCGGCCGGGCCGAGCCGGTCGCCGATCCGGTGGAGTGGCTGGCGGCCTACCGCGCCCTGATCGCGAGCTTCGGCCTGATCGGCAACGCGATCGTGGGCGACGTCCGGGGTCTCGACGACGAGGCGCTCCTTGCCCGGGACCGCGCCCTGCCGGTGGTCCGGATCACGCCGACCGATGGATCAGGCCCGCTGATCGCGGGCGCCTTCGATCCCGGCGGACGAGGCTGGCTCCTCGCGTACGGGGCGACGCTCGCGCTCGGCATCCTCGTCTGGCGCCGATGCGCGGGCCGGCGGCGCCGGGACTGACGGTCGGGGCAAGCGAACAGTGCCCAGGACACTCCGCTACAATCTCCCCGCTGGATCCGCTACAATCTCCCCGCTGGATCCGCTGCAATCTCCCGTCGAGGATCAGCCCGCATGGGCACCGCGGCTGCGCTCCAGGTCGGTGCTGCGCAGTGGGCCAAAGCGCCACCTCATCGATCCCTCGCTCGCGGTCGCAGCTCTGCGCGCCACCCCCGCTCGGCTCCTGCGCGACCTGAACCTGCTCGGCTTCCTGTTCGAGTCGCTCGTCGTGCGCGATCTGCGTGTCTACGCGCAGGCGTCAGACGCGCACGTCCTGCAGTACCGCGACAACCTTGGGCTTGAGGTCGATGCGATCGTTGAGACGGCCGAGGGTCGCTGGGCCGCGTTTGAGGTCAAGCTCGGCCCCGGCCAGGTCGACGACGGCGCCGCCACTCTCCTGAAGTTCGCACATCGCGTCGACACCGGCAAGGTCGGGCAACCTGCGGTCCTCGGCGTGATCGTCGGGTTCGGCTACGGCTACGTCCGTGATGATGGCGTCGCGGTCATCCCGATCGGCGCGCTGTGCCCTTGAACGAAGGCATCCTTTAGGCCCGCGACGACCGCGACCAGCGGCAGTATCGGCTGCCATCCCCACCCGGGACGCGCCCGGGTGGATCTCAGCCCTGGATCTGGGTCAGGTGCTCCTCGTCGTGGGCCAGCGCGATCCGCAGGAGGGCGGCAACGTCGAGCTCCCCATACGTGGCGTGATGGCCACGGCGGCTCCAGCCATCGACATCGAGGGCATCGAGGCGCGCGATCGTCGCCGCGCGGAAGGCGCCGAACACGGCCAGCGCGCCGTCGAAGGATGCCGTCCCAGGTCCGTGCCAGAGCCCTGGCTCGACCCAGGGCCAGGTCGGGAAGGTCTCGGCCGCAAGCGCGTCCAGTCGTGGTTGCCAGACCTCTACTTCCACGGCCGCCAGGTGCAGCACGACCTCACGGGCGGACCACTCCCCGACCGAGGCCGAGGCATCCGGATCAGGGTGCCGCGCCGCAGCGGCTACGCGCTCCGGCATGGCCGCCAGCTCGTCCCGGAGGCGCTGCTGGTCGGGGGTCACGCCGGGGTCCGGAGCGCGGTGAGGAACTCCGCGCGCCAGCTCTCCGTCGCCAGGACCTGGTTGAACGTGTAGAGGTGGAGGTCGATGACCTTGGCGGCCGGATCCGCAATCACCGGCACCAGCTTCTCGAGCAGCCCGGTCGGACGGTAGATGCCACCGGAAGTCAGGAGTTCGCCGACGAACCGGACGTTCCTGGACAGGAACCGGCCCGTGTCCTTCACGCCGATTCGCGCGCTGATCGACAGGAGCTTCGTCACTTCTGCGACGCCCGGGATCCCGAGCTTCACCGGGAGCGTGATCCCGTCGGCCCGCCGCGCGGCGATGAACGCGGCGATCGCGGCGGGATCGAAGCAGAGCTGCGTGGTCATGTAGGCGGCGAACGGAGCCTTGTCGCGGAGGGCGCGCGCGAGCGCGCCGTCGGAGATCACGGCGTGGCCCTGTGGGTAGCACGCGATGCCGATCTCGCGAAGCGGGCTGCCCAGGTCGGCCATCGCCTGCAGGAGCGACAATCCGTCGGGGAAGTCCCCCGGCTCATCGGCGTCGCCACCGATCACGAACGCCCGGTCGATCCCCGCGTCGGCCAGCCGAGCGAGCAGTTCCCGGAGGTGGGCGAGGTCGCGGACCATCCGGGCCGACAGGTGCGGGATCGCACGGAAGCCCTCAGCCTCCAGGGCGATGCTCAGCTCCACCGTTGCCTCGATGCCTTTCGCCGGAGACGCGGTCACGGACACCGTGGCGCCGCGTGGCAGCGACATCGCCTGGTCGTGGACGTTCTTCAGCGGGATGAGCTCGAACGTGGGGTTCGAAAGCACGCCTGCGAGCGCGGCGCGTGGGCCCTGATCCAACCGAGACGCGGACCCGCGTCGGAGGAACGCCACGCTCAGACCTCGGAGTCGGGGAACGACGCCTTGCGCTGCGCAATGAACTCCAGGAGCGCCTCGTCCACGCCGGGGTCGATGGGCGGGGCCTCGTACTCGCGGAGCATCCGCTTCCAGATGGCGTTGGCACGCTGGGCGGCGTCCTGGCCGCCGTCCTCCAGCCACTGCTCGAACGAGTTGTTGTCCGCGATCTCGGATCGATAGAAGGCGGTCTCGAAGTTGGCCAGCGTGTGGCTGTTGCCGAGGAAGTGCAGGCCCGGGCCGTTCTCGCGGATCGCGTCGAGGGCCTGGCCGTTCGGCGACATGTCGACGCCGTTCACGAAGACGCCGGCCATGCCGCACTGATCGGCGTCGAGGATGAACTTCTCGTAGCCGATGGTGAGGCCGCCTTCCAGCCAGCCGGCGGCATGGAGCACGAAGTTCACCCCGGCCAGAATCGTCGGCTGGAACGTGGCGGCCGATTCGTACGCAGCCTGCGCGTCGGCGACCTTCGAGGCACTCAGATTGCCGCCGGACCGGAACGGAACGCCGAGCCGCCGGGCAAGCGCGGCCATCACGAAGAGCACGAGCGCCGGCTCGGGCGTGCCGAACGTCGGGGCGCCCGACTGCATCGAGATCGAGCTCGCGAAGCTTCCCAGCACCACCGGCGCACCCGGCCGGGTCAGCTGCACGAACGTCATTCCGGCGAGCGCCTCGGCGAGCGTCTGGGCGCAGGTCCCGGCCACCGTCACCGGCGACATTGCGCCGGCAAGGATGAACGGTGTGATCAGCGTGGCCTGGTTGTTCTGGGCGTAGACCCGGGCCGCGCCGAGCATCGTCGAGTCCCACACGAGCGGCGAATTCGCGTTGATCAGGCTGAGGACGACCGTGTTGTCCCGGACGTAGTCCTCGCCGAACGCGATCTTCGCCAGCTCGACGGTGTCCTCGGCCCGCGACGGATGGGTCACCGAGCCCATGAACGGCTTGTCCGAGTAGCGGATATGCGAATAGACCATATCCAGGTGCCGCTTGTTCACCGGCACGTCCACGGGCTCGCAGACCGTCCCGCCGGAGTGATGGAGGTACGGGCTCATGTAGGTGAGCTTCACGAAGTTCCGGAAGTCCTCGATCGTCCCGTAGCGGCGCCCGTTGTCCAGGTCACGCACGAAGGGCGAACCGTAGTTCGGGGCGAGGGCCGTGTACGGGTCGCCGATCCTGACGGTCCGCTCCGCGTTGCGGGCGTGCTGGGTGAAGATTCGGGGCGCCGACGCCTGGACGATCCGGCGACACATCCCGCGTGGGAACCGAACGAGCTCCCCTGTCACGTCGGCACCCGCCTCCCGCAGGAGGCGGAGTGCATCCGCGTCGCCGCGGAACTCGATACCGACCTCTTCGAGGATCGTGTCGGCGTTCGCCTCGAGGAGCGACAGGCCCTCCTCGCTGAGCACCTCGACCGGCTTGAGTGCCCGGGTCAGGTAGGGCGCGGCCTCGACGTGGGCCGCCAGACGGGCCGCGACGCGACCCGCGCGCCCGCCGGTTCGATGGCGCGGTCCTTCGTGCATCAGCGATCCTCCTGTGCGGCCACGGCCGCGCGTCGCCGATTCACTCGTCGTCCGTGCTGCGATCCGCCCTCGGGACCGGCGGCCCCCGCTCCTCCATCCCCGGACGCCCGGCGGGCCGGGAGTTGCACGGCCGCGGCCAGGTAGGGCAGTGGCGCCGTTCGGTGGGGCAGGGCCATGGCGTCCACGAAATGCTCCTGGAAGCGCGGCTCGACGGCGGTCTCGATCTTCTCGACCGTCCGGACGACGGCCTCGATCTCCCGGCGCGCCTCACCCGACAGCAGCGCGATCAGGGCGCCCGTTCCCGCGGCGTTGCCCGCCGGGCCCACGCGGTCCAGCGGCGCGTCCGGCACGAGCCCGAGCACCAGCGCGTGGAGCGGATCGATCTGGCTTCCGAAGGCTCCCGCGAGCTCAACGCGATCCACTGTCTCGACGCCGAGGTGATCCATGAGCAGGCGTGCGCCTGCGTAGAGCGCGGCCTTGGCGAGCTGGATCGCGCGGACGTCGTTCTGGGTGATCGTGAGGCGCGGCGAGCTCGGCCCGTCATCGATCCCCGGGGCGCCCTCATGGAGCACGTACGAGAACGTCCGCCCATCCGGCACGATGCGCGGGCTTCGGGCGGCGGCCGCGCCGTCGATCGTCCCGTCGGCGGTGATGACCCCGGCCAGGAACAGCTCCGCAATGACCTCGACAATCCCCGACCCGCAGATGCCGGTGATGCCGGTGCGCCGGGTGGACGCCACGAACCCTGTCTCATCCGACCAGCGCGTGGAGCCGATCACGCGGAAGCGCGGCTCAAGCGTTTCCCGGTCGATCCGCACGCGCTCGATCGCGCCGGGCGCGGCGCGCTGGCCGCAGCTGATCTGCGCGCCCTCGAACGCGGGCCCGGTCGGGGATGAGGCCGCGAGCAGGCGAGCCCGGCTCCCCAGCACGATCTCGGCGTTCGTTCCGACGTCCACGAGCAGCGTGATCTCGTCCCGGAGGTATGGCGTCTGGGACAGGATCGCCCCGGCGGCGTCGGCGCCGACGTGGCCGGCGATGCACGGCAGCAGGTACGCGCGAGCGCCGGGGTGGACGGGTAGCTCCAACTCGCGAGCCGTCGTCCGGACCGCGCCGTCCGTGGCCAGCGCGAAGGGCGCCGAGCCGAGCGGCACAGGGTCGATGCCCAGCACGAGGTGGTGCATGATCGGGTTCCCGACCAGCGTGACCTCCAGGATGTCGTTCGCGTCCACGCCGGCGCGAATGGCGAGGCCCGAGACAAGCGACGCCAACGCGTCGCGGACGGCGCGGGTCATCTCCGCCGCCCCACCGTCATGGAGCATGGCGTACGAGACGCGACTCATGAGGTCCTCTCCGAACCGGATCTGTGGGTTCATGACTCCATCCGACGCAAGGACGGCGCCATCCGCGAGGTCGGCGAGGTGACCGGCGATCGTGGTTGAGCCTATGTCGATCGCCACGCCGAGCGCCCGATCGTGGAGGCCGGGCCACACCGCGGTGACGTGCCGTCCGTCGTGGATGGCGACGGTGACACGGTAGGCGCCCGCCTCGAGGGCCGGCTGGAGCGCGCGGATGACATCGAGGTCGGCGGTCAGGCCCTCAAGGCTCCACTCCCGCAGGAGCGCGCCGAAGAGGCGCGCGAGGTCGCCGCCGGGTGCCTCCAGGGTGGGTCGCTCCACGTCCACCTCGAACAGCCGCACGACGGGATCGATGACGAAGTCACGGACCGGCACGCCCTTGCGGACGACCTGGCGGTGGACCTGGCTCTCGGGCGGGATGTCCACCAGCACGTCCCCGTGGACCGCCGCGCGGCAGCCGAGACGCCGGTCCGCCGCGAGACCGCGCCGTCGGTCGTACTCGGCCTCGTCCGCGCCCGACGCGGAGAGATGCGCACCGGTGGACGTGATCCCATGCTTCGGAAACGCGCCCTCGGCGGGCCGGACCTGGCAGCGGCCGCACAGCCCGCGCCCACCGCACACGGAATCGAGATCTACACCGAGAGCGCGGGCAGCGTCGAGGACCGTAGTCCCGTCCGCGAAGCGGCCGCGCCGCCCGGACGGCGTGAAGATGACGAGCGGACCTGCGCCGGCAGTCACGACGAGGCGCCGCCTCCCGCTGCGCCGCCCGCCGGTGCGAGCGCACGCCGATTCACCCGTCGTCCGCGATCGCCGGGTCCGGCTCCTCCATCGGGACCACTGCCCATGCCGGCCTCCGGCGTCGGGGGTCGATTCGCCCGGATCCAGCGACCCGCGTCGGCGTCGTTGCCCATCAGGACGTCGGCGGCCATGATCGCGGACCGGACCTCGGCAGAGAGCGGGTTTGTGATCGCTGAGGTCAACCCCGATGCGATCGCCATCGGCAGGAACGCCGCGTTGACTCCCTCGCGGTTCGGCAGGCCGAAGCTGACGTTCGAGGCACCGCACGTCGAGTTGACGCCGAGCTCCTCGCGAAGCCGGCGAACGAGCCGGAAGACCTGCTGGCCGGCCGTTCGCATCGCGCCGATCGGCATCACCAGCGGGTCCACGACGATGTCCTCGCGAGGAATGCCGTGATCGGCCGCCCGTTCCACGATCCGCTTCGCGACGGCGAATCGGACATCCGGATCCTCGCTGATCCCGGAGTCGTCATTCGAAATCGCGACGACGGCCGCGCCGTACTTCCGGATGAGCGGAAGGACGCGCTCCATGCGCTCCTCCTCGCCGGTCACACTGTTGACCAGCGCCTTGCCGCGATACACGGCGAGCCCGGCCTCGAGCGCCTCGACGATCGAGGAATCGATCGACAGCGGCACGTCGACGAGCGACTGGACCAGCATGACCGTCCGCGCCAGGATTCCGGGCTCGTCGGCGAGCGGAATGCCCGCGTTCACGTCGAGCATGTGGGCACCGGCCTCGACCTGGGCGATGGCATCGCGCTCGACCCGGCTGAAATCGCCGTTGCGCATTTCCTCGGCCAGCAACTTCCGGCCCGTGGGGTTGATCCGCTCGCCGATCAGGACGAACGGTCGATCGAACCCGAGGACCACCTCCCGCGTTGCGGACGAGATGATGGTGTGGGTCATGCGGGTTCATCCTCAGATGGGGTCTTGTCGATGTCCACGCCCCCGGCGGCAATGAGCCTCGCCAGGACTTCGCGGGTGTAGTGGCCTTGAAGGCGTGCGGCTTCGTCGGTCGCCACGGTCTCGAGGTCGTCGCCGCACGGACGCGACTCGCGACGCCACTCCTCGATGTAGTCGCCGGCCGCGCGCTTGCCGGCCTGCATCGCGGCGCGGTCGATGGCCACCTGGAATCGCGGGTGCAGCACGATCTTGTGCACCAGACGCCCGTCCTTCGCCACCACCTGGGCGGGGATGTCTCGCCACCAGATCACGGTGAGCGTGGCCGGCATCAGGCGGCCCCCGCGACAGGGAGCCCGGCCATTCGTTGCGCCCGACTGGACGCAAACGGCCCGAGACGGGGCGCGGCAACGGCGTCCAATGCCGGCCCGAGGTCGCCGTATCCGACAAGGCGGCGTTCGAATCGAAGACCAAGGCGGCGAGCGCCGCGTCGGGCCAGCGCCGTGAGCGCCGGATCGTCCGTCTGGGCGAGGTAGACGACCCGCGTGTAGTTCCCGAAGTAGGCCGGGAGCAGTTCCGGGTGACGGTCCAGGCCCAGGCCGCGGATCACGAGCCGGTCGAAGTTGCGAGCGAGGAAATCGGTCAGGTAGAAGGTGCCGGGCTCGGCCTCCGCGAGTGCGGCAAACGCCGCGCGGCCCGCGTAGAGCTCGTAGCAGTGGGCACCCTCGAGCCGGGCCACGCCCTCTTCCTCGAGGACCCGGTCAAGCAGCCCGCCGGTCCCGCAGTCGGCGTAGGCGACGAACAGGTGCTCCCGGCCAGCTGCCCGCGCGCGGCGAATGCGCGACCGCACGGCCTCGGGGATCCGCTCGGGGCGGTTGTGGAGCGTGGCCGGAAGACAGGTCAGGTCCATTTCCGGGAAGCCGGCCCGACGCGTCAGCGCCACGAGCTCGTGCGCGAGTGCCCCACAGCCGATGACGAGGGGCCGGCCGCGAGGTGCGGGAGCCGCCTCAGGCGACCTGCGCACGGCGCTGCTCGACAAGCGTGCGGGCGGTCTCGGATGCGACGGCCGCGTCGCGACAATACGCGTCGGCGCCAACGGCCTTGCCGAACTCCTCGTTCAGCGGCGCGCCACCGACGAGCACGATGTAGTCGTCCCGGATTCCACGCTTCTTGAGCTCCTCGATGACGACCTTCATGTACGGCATCGTCGTGGTCAACAGGGCGGACATCCCGAGGATGTCGGGCTTGTGCAGCTCCAGGGCCGCGATGAACTTCTCGGCGTCCGTATTGATGCCGAGGTCGTAGACCTCGAAGCCGGCGCCCTCGAGCATCATCGCCACGAGGTTCTTCCCGATGTCGTGGATGTCCCCCTTGACCGTCCCGATGACGACCTTGCCGATGGGCTTGGAGCCGATCTCCGCGAGAAGCGGGCGCAGGATGGCCATCCCGGCCTTCATCGCGTTGGCGGCAAGCAGGACCTCGGGGACGAACAGGATCCCGTCGCGGAAATCGACACCGACGATCCGCATTCCCTCCACGAGCGCTTCGTTCAGAACCCTGTCGGGGGTCCAGCCACGACCCAGGAGGATGTTCGTGCCCTGGGTGATCTCGGCGGCCATGCCGTCATACAGGTCGTTGTGCATCTGCTCGACCAGTTCGCCGTCCGCGAGTCCATCAAGGTCGATGTCCTGGTAGCCGTCCTGCGCCATCGGGTGGTCCTGGCTCCTGTAGGTCGTGGATTTCGCGTCCGTCGCGGTTCCACATCGTGGAACGATGCCGTATGATGGAACAACCGACCGACAGCCTAGCCGACGGGTGGCCCGATGTCCAGAGTCCAGAGCATCGAACGAGCCTTTGCCGTGCTCGCCGCGCTCGCCGATGGCCCGGCGGGCGTCACCGATGTCGCCGGCCGCGTGGGTCTCCCGAAGTCCACCGCCGCCCGAATGCTGGCCTCGCTCGAGCGCGAGGGTGCTGTGGAGCAGGTGCCCGGCGAGACGCGCTACCGCCTGGGCCCGCGGCTCGCGATCCTGGCGTCGGGCCATCACGACGCGCGCGGCCTTGTCGCGATCGCCCACCCGACCCTCGCGCGGCTCGCGGAAGAGACCGGCGAAGCGGCAGGCCTGTCGGTGCCCGACGGTCGAACCGTCCATTACATCGACCAGGTCGATTCGCCCAACCCGGTCCAGGTTCGAGACTGGACCGGCTCGCGGGTCCCGATGCACGCGGTGTCGTCCGGACAGGTGTTCCTGGCACATCTGCCGCCTCCGGCCCTCGCCCGGTTCCTGGCGGAGCCGCTCGAGGCGTTCACCACCTCGACGCTGACCGACGCGGGCGCGCTCATCGAGCGATTGCGGGACGTGCGACGCGAGGGACACGCCTGGGTGCACAACGAGTTCGCCGAGGGGATCACATCCGTCGCGGCACCGATCGCCGGCCCGGATGGGGAGATCGTCGCGGTCGTTCACGTTCACGGGCCGACGTATCGCTTCCCCCTGCCGGGTACGGAGGCGTCGATTGCCGGGTCCGTGCGGGGCGCCGCGGCGTGGATCGGCACCCGACTGCGGGGCGGTGCCGGATGAGCCCGCCCGGGAGATGACCGCGAACCCGGTCGGGCTCGCCCGGATCCTCGCCGCCCTCACCCTCGTGGGCCTGCCCCTTCGCACGCAGATCCTCATGATCGGGCCGATGGTTGGCGCACTCCAGGCCGACCTCGGCATGACCCACGCCGTAGCCGGACTCCTCGGCTCCATCCCGGTGCTGTGCATGGGCATCCTGGCGCCGCTCGGGCCGGTGCTCGCCGGTTCGATCGGGCCGAGGCTCGGAGCGGCGCTCTGCGTCACGCTCGTCGGCGGCTTCGGGATCGCGCGGGCCGTCATGCCGGACTCTGGATCTGTCCTGCTGGCTACGATCGGCATCGGCGCCGGGATGGCGTTTGTTGGGCCGATCCTCCCGAGAGTCGTCCGTGCCCGGGCGCCGGGTCACCCGGCGGCGGGGACCGGAGCCTATGTCGCCGGGCTCATCATCGGCGGATCCGTGGCTGCGGCCGTCGTCGTCCCCCTCGCGGACGGGTTCGGCGGCTGGCGCCCGGCATTCGCCGCGATTTCCGCGACTGCCGCGGTTTCCCTGGTCGCATGGCTGATCCTCGTGCCGGCCGATCCGGAGCGCCGGGCCAAGCCGTCCCTGCCGCGACTTCCCTGGCGGCGGAAGTCGGCCTGGCTCCTCGGGCTCGTCTTCGCGTCGCAGTCAACCCTCTTCTACGGGGCGATCACCTGGCTCGCGAGCGCGTATGTCGAGCAAGGCTGGACCGTTGGGCAGGCGGCAGGGCTGATTGCGCTGTTCAACGGCGTCGGGCTGTTGGCCAGCCTGTCGATTCCGCTCCTGGCCGACCGTTTCGGGACTCGCCGGAGCCAGATGACGACGGCGGCGATCCTCGCGGCCGTGGGCAGTCTGGGCGTCGTGCTCTCAGCGGGCGCGCCGCCCGGATCGCCGGTTGCACTCGGTGCCGCGGCACTGCTCGGGATCGGGATCGGCGCGTTCTTCCCGCTCGTCCTGACACTCCCCGTCGACGTCGCCCGGGATCCGGCGGAGGCCGCCTCGATCACCGCGCTGATGCTCCTGGTCGGGTACCTGTTGTCGTCGGTCGCGCCGGTTGCCCTGGGTCTCGTGCGCGACGTGACCGGCGACTTCGCGACGGTGCTCTGGATCCTCGTCGCTCTCGCAGTAGCGATGGTGCCGCTTGCGCTCTCGATCGGAAGTGGACGCCATCGCGCTGAGGCCGCGTGAGGCCCTGATCGCGGGTCAGTACTCGAGGGTCGGGGCGTTCAGTAGGGCGAAGTCACGCCGGTTCCGGGTCACGACCACGGCCTTGAGCTCCTCGGCAACTCCGGCGATCAGAGCATCCCCGAGCGCCTGCTTGCCTCCCGCCGCGTGTCGCCCACGCCGAGTGGTTCCGGCGCGTCGGGCGGCGGCCGGCGTGGTCGAGACATATTCGAGTGCATCGAGCAGCGCCGAAATGTGGCGGAGGTCATCCGGCTCGCCTCGGGACAGGGCCTCGCAGGTGACCACGTCGCAGGTGTAGAGGTCGTGACCCTCCTCGACCAGGCGGTACAGCAGCGAGATGGCGGCCTGATCACCGTTCCCATGGTCGATCAACAGCGTCGAGTCCAGGAGGTAGCGCACGTCAGTCGCTGACCTCGGACCTCAGCTCCTCGACGAGGGCGCTGACTTCCTCCCGGGTCATCGGGTGTCCGCCCTTCGGGACGAGCGATCCGAAGGAGGCCTCGATCGCGCGCCGGAGCCGATCGCGCTTCACGCGCTGGGCCACGGCCTCTGCGACATAGCGGCTCCGGCCGCGCGGACCGGCGATCGCATCGACCTCGCGGATGAGCTCCTCGGGGAGGGTCAGGTTCGTACGGGCCAGGGCCATTGAGCGACTCCGAGTGTGCAACACAATGCGCATAAGGTAGCACATCGTCAAAGCGCGTTTCGATCGCGACGCGGAGTTCGTCTGCGAGGCGGGACGTGAACGGCCCTGGCCGCCGCCACTCATATGTCCGGATGCGGCTGTCCTTCACTCCCCCTTTCTCGCGATGACCATACTGCCCGACGCGGTCACCCTTGACGGCCGAGCGTCTTCGGGCCACGATACTGCTACATTGCATTACGAGGTAGACAGATGCCCGGTCCGCGAGTCCGCGGCTCCCAGCTCCTGAAGGGGACGACCCCGCTCCTCGTCCTGACCGTCCTCGGGGACGGCGAGCTGTACGGCTACGAGATTGCCCGCCAGATCCGTGACCGCAGCGGCGGCGCGTTCGTCCCGTCGGAGGGCTCGCTCTACCCGACGCTCCACCAGCTCGAGCAGGAGGGCGCCCTGACGGCGACCTGGCGGGACAGCGAGCGGGGTCCCCGCCGACGCTTCTACCGGCTCACGGCCAAGGGCGAGAAGCTGCTCGAGGCGAGCCTCGAGCAGTGGACGAGCTTCGCCCGGAGCGTCGAGCGGGTCGCCCTCGGGGAGGGTTCACATGGCTGACCCCGTGCGCCCGGCCGCCACGGACGACTTCCTCGCCCGCGTCGCCGCCGGCCTGCGCCTGCCCGAGCCGTACGCGAACGACGTGCGCGCGGAGCTTGCCGCCCACCTCGCCGACGCGACCGCGGCGCTGATCGCGGAAGGCCTGACGCCCGAGCAAGCCGAGCGCGAGGCGATCGCCCGGCTCGGCTCGCCCGATGTCCTGGCCGACGGGCTCCGCCGAGCCCAGCAGACGCGGCGCCGCCTGCTGGCCGGAGTCGGCGGCGGCATCTGGGCGGCGGCCGGGCACGGGATCGGCGGGACGATCCTCGGCTATGGGCTGCTCATGGCCGTCGTGCTGTCGATCACGATCCTCGGCGCGGTCCTGAGCCGCGTCATCGGGTTCGAGTGGTCCCTCGACGTGAGCGTTCCGTATCAGGCCTGGACGACCGCCCTGGCCGCCGGCGCGCTGTGCGTCGGCGCGTTCCTCGGCGCCCGACGCGCGGTCCAGGCGACGGCCGCCCGCAGCCTCCGCCCGGTCCGCGAGATCGGACCCTGGTGGGCGCTCGGTGGATCGGTCGTTCTCGGCGCCTGGATCCTGTTCATCCTGCGCATGCCGCTCGGCTGGCCCGCGGTCGGGGCCGAGCTGCTCATTCCACCATCCTTCGCGGCGGGCGCGACCGTCATGGTCGAGCGCCCGGGCCCCCGGATCCGGATGCGGCACGTCGTGCTCGTCGCCGTCGTCGGCTTCGTGCTGCCGATCATCGTGCTGTTCGGCGTGTCCGCCCAGGTGGGCATCATCCTCAGCCCCGCTGGGAGCGGCTCCGCGTCCTACTCGTCGGCCGACGAGATGTGGCGCGCCCAGCACTTCGACCTCATCGGTCGGCGTCCCCCAGACGACGTGGCGGCGGCGTTCGGCGCCGGAGGCTACTCGGCCGAGGGCGGCCTGATCGGTCCCTACGTCGACGTGACCTCGACGATCGGTCTCGCGGGCTGGCGCGACTTCCGCTTCGAGGCCTGGCGCCGGTCATCCGGCGACATCAGTCCGGATCCGAACTTCCGCGCACCGTTCGTGACGGCTCCGGCCGAACGCCAGGGGACCCGGCTTCAGGCGACACTCCGGGTCGACCGCACACCGGGCGTCATCTACTACGGGCTCGTCCTGACCGGCGTCGGACCGGACGGCGAGCGGTATCTCCTCAGCGGTCCCAGCGGCGGCCAGACCGCCTTCGTCGGCACGATCTGGGAGTGGTTCACGGCCCAGTAGCGGGATTGCGGGCGCCGAAATTATCCGCGAAGGCTGGGCCACGGGCCACAGACCCAAGGTGACACGCCCGGCGGATAGATCGACGCATCGCAAGGCGGACCGCCGCGCGGGAGATGGCGCGCCAGTCGCTTGGCGTGTGGGAATGTCACCCGAGGCGTCGAGGCCGCGAAGTCTTACCACCTCGGTCAATGCGCCAGCCGCCGAGCAAGCCAACGAAGGCTGAAACCATCAACAGCAGCATCGTCGGGAGAAGCGCCGTCGGCGCGTTCGGCCGCGGAGCCTCCGTGGCCGTGTCCGGCGGATCCTGGCCGAGGAGCGCGAAGACCTCCGGCAGCGAAATCGTCTCGACGCCGATCGAGTCCTGTGGGGTTCCCCTAATCCACGCCACCGTGTTGATCTGAATCGGCGGGTGGTAGTCCGTCGCGTTGAAAGCAAAGGCGATTCGGTCGCCGGCGCGTGCGATGACGTCGGGCGCACAGGGCTGCGTTTGGAGATCGACGATCTCCATGACAGATGGAGCCCCTCCGCGAAGAACGTATCGGACGCGAAGCGTGAACCGACTTGAGGCCTCGGCATCGGGATCCAGGGGTCCGCCCCCATCGACCGCTGTTACATCGCCAATGAGGACGATCTCCGCCGTTGATACCGCGTCTCGAAAGGACGGCACCGGCCCATCGCATTCAGCCAAAGCTGGGGTGGCAGCCACGGCGAGCGTGACCGAGGCCAAGGCCGTTCCGACAAGGAGTCGAGTAATCGGACTAATGATCCAGAGCCGAGATCGCATTGAGCCAACCTTACGCAGCGTGCGACAACTGGTCTACAGGCGACAGTCGACCCGTTCGCTTGGCGTTCACGAATGTGTCAAGGGACAGCGGGACTTCCTCCTGGGCGGACACGAGATCTCCCTCTCCACGGACACGTGATCTCCACGCCGACGGACAGCTGATCTCCCGTGGTGGTCAGCCGAGCGGCACCACCCC
>Ga0082335_1000314_pt1 | contig 126828 bp, 107 predicted proteins | sample Subgrocontami58m_FD_72375 | JGI IMG/M metagenome (GOLD analysis project Ga0082335, IMG submission 72375) | Subsurface groundwater microbial communities from S. Glens Falls, New York, USA - GMW37 contaminated, 5.8 m (SPADES assembly) (version 2) ... | reverse complement strand
TCGTCCGAGAGCTTCGAGCGCGTCCGCCACGGGTGAACGCCCGCCTCGAACAGTATCTCGTCGGCGTAGGCGTTGCCGATGCCCGCCACGAAGCGGTCGCTGGTCAGGATGTTCTTGACCATGCCCGCGAACTTACGCAGCCGCTCCCGGAACGCATCCGGCGTGAGCGCGGGGTCGAGCGCGTCCGGCCCCATCTCCGCGAAACGCGGGATGGACGCCACGGTGTCCGAGCGCACCAGATAGACCTTGCCCATGACGCGGTCGTCATAATAGCGCAGGTGAGAGCCGTCGCCGAGCGCCAGGATGAAGCAGGTGCTGGCGCGGACGCGCTCGGAGGCCGGACAATGCTGGAGGCGGCCCGCCAGCATGCCGTGGATGGCCAGCGTGCGGTCGGGGAGGACCTCGACGAGCAGGAACTTGCCGCGACGCCGCGTCTCGCCGAGCGTGGCGCCCGTCAGCATCGCGATGAACTCCCCGACGGGCGGCGCGCGCAGGATGATGGGCTTGCGCACCTCGACGGCGACGATGTGCTGGCCGCAGACGCGGGCGTTCAGGTAACCGCGGACGGCCTCTAGGTCGGGAAGCTCCGGCATAGCAGCCCCTTTTCCTTTCCGTATTTAACTTCGCCCTATAATTGTTATGTCAGACACTAAAAGCTGATTAAGCAGACATTGACATAACGCATCGCGTTTTAGGCGTCTGTGGGGAAGTGGCGCGACAAAGGAGATGCTTCGTCGGCGGAGGCGTGGAGAAAACAGAGGTGTCCAACCGCCTCCTCAGCATGACAGCCTCCACTACTCGGCGAGGCGTACCACGCCGCGGGACGTCAGCTCGCTGATGCGCGCCGCGTCGTACCCGAGCTCCGCCAGGATGTCGCGCGTGTGCTGCCCCAGCAGCGGCGGCGGCGCGTCCGGCCTCGCCGGCGTCTTCTCGAACTTCACAGGCACGCCCACTGAGCGGAGTTTCCCGCGATTCGGGTGCTCCTGCGTGAGCAGTATGTCGTTGGCCTGCGTCTGCGGATGGACGCACATTTCGTCGTACGTCTGCGCGGGGTCCACGCGCATTTTGGAGGCGCGGAAGATGCTCACCCACTCGGCGGCGGTGCGCTGCGAGAAGGCGGCGTCCAGATGGGGGTACAGCTCGTGCTTCAGCGCCTCGCGCTTCTCTTGGGTGTCATAACGGGGGTCGCGCCCCAGCTCCGGCATGCCCAGCACGTCGCACAGCTTCGGCCACTCGTCGCGCGAGCCGAAGACGCTGACCACATCTCTGTCCTTGGCGCGGAACGCGCCGAACGGGAACTGGCCGCACAGCCAGCCGCGCCCGCGGCGGACCATCTTTATGTCGTCCATCAGGTACGCCGCGATCTCGGTTGACTGCATGAACATGACCGAGTTGACCAGGTTGTTGGAGATCTTCTGGCCCTGGCCCGTCCGCTCGCGCGCGAAGAGCGCCGCGAGAACGCCGAAGGCGCTGATGACGGCGCCCGCGTGGTCGGACAGCGCGACGCTGTTGAGGTACGGCGGCTGGCCCTCGGTGCCCTGGGCCGCGATGACGCCGCCGAACGCCTGCGCCCACATGTCGCCGCAGATGCGGTGCGCCAGCGGCCCCTCCTCGCCGTAGCCGGAGAGCGAGCAGTAGATGAGCCGCGAGTTCCGCTTCGACAGATCGGCGTAGCCCAGGCCCAGCCGCTCCATGACGCCGGGTCGGAAGCTCTGGACGAGCACGTCCGCCCGGTCAGCGAGCTTGAGCGCGACTTCCAGTCCCTCCTGCTGCTTTATGTCGACCGAGAGCGAGCGCTTGCTGCGGTTCCAGGCGAGCCACTTGTAGCTCTCCTGCGAGGTGTCGGTGGCGTAGGTCCGCCCCGGCATGTTGCCGTACCGGAGCGGCTCGCCGTCAAGGCCCTCGACCTTGATGACGGAGGCGCCGAGGTCGCCGAGCACCATGCCGCACATGCCGCCGAACGCGCCCGAGGTGAACTCAAGGACGCGGATGCCAGCAAGAGGACCAGACATAGGTCACTTCACCTCCCGTCAGGATGAGGGCTGCCCGCGGCGCGCGTATCCGGTTGCTGTTTGTGGCATGTTATGTCATGTTCCAAATACGGCGTGGTAAGAGACTGACCGGTCGGTCCTTAGTCGGCAAATGGGCGCTTCGGCTTGACGCTTCCGTGAAGCACACCGTAGCGGCTCGGAGTTCAGGCCCGCGCTTACGACAGATACCGCTTCTCCCTATCCCCCTTCTCGGGGGGGGGTATGCACAATTGCCCGGACGCCTCGCTATCCGCGGGCGGGATGACCGTCCGGACGATGGTATGATCACTATGACACGTCGCGTCTTCCAAGACAAGCTCCAGGAGGCGGCGGCCCGCTGAGTCTAGCACATCCATCTTGTCGCGGACCCTTTCGACAAACGCGAGGACATGGTCTTCGTCCTCGACCGCTTGAAGGCGGCGGAGCCTCTGTTTCAATTCCTCTGCTTTCTTCGTGAGTTCGTCCCTTTCGTCTGTCAGCGCGCTCATCCGTAGCCGCATCCTGTCATCGGGAATGAGGCGCTTGCCGTAGCCTTTGATCAGCCGGTCCATCTCGGCGGGAATGTCTCCCAGCCGTTTCCGATTTTGCGCAAAACCCTATACTCCGCCCCCGCCGTCCTGATCGGTGCACCTGGATTGACCTTGCCGATCCACAATCCACTCGTCCCAACAGTGCTGCTATGTTCACGCGGCCAGCAGCGATGCCGGTCTGCGTTCGCGGGGGAGTTCGACTCTGCGGGCTACGCCCGAAGAGAAATCCTTGGGAAGAGGCTAAAAATCAGGGGGTGCCAATTTGACTACGGGACGCCCCTTCTGGGGCTGTTCCTTTTGCCACCTGCACTGCGTAGCCAGGCGCTGGATCCATTGTTCAACGCCTGGCAAGACGGTGCCAGACGGTAGCGATGTTATGGTCCCATCCGACCAAGTCTCGCCCCAATCCCTTAAACCCTTCGCCTAAACCCTTCGCCTCCCTCTGGCGTCAGGCTCCGGGGCTCTGCGAAGCAGACCGGGTGATCCACTAGCCTATTAAGCAAGTCGCACTTGCAACTCATTTGGAATGTATTCGCCATCTTCATGTGAGGAATATTGTTGCTTTCGTACGTTCCAGTTTCTTTCGATGCCACTTCGCTTGACAAAGGCATGATGCATGTGTATAAGTTATCCAGGTTGTTGGCAAACAGGGGCCTCGCAGGGCGTTCCCCTCGGTCGTGGGGCCAGTGCAGAGCAACATACGGACGATTGTTTGGTCAGCGTGACTCGTTCCCTGTTTCTTATATCGCAGGAGCGGGCCCCTGTCTTGGCCTGTTATCCAAATACAGGGCTCCATCTCGATCAGGTGAAGGAGTAGTGTTATGTCTCGCCGAGTGGTACGTTTTGCTGCGGCAATCCTTGCGTTCGCTCTTCTTGCAGCAAGTTGCGCTCCTGCTGTGGCTACGCCCCCAGCGCAAGTAACCTCTCCGTCAGCATCTGCGCCCGCAGTTCCGGCTGCATCTGCTCCCGCAGCGTCAACGCCGGTCCCCGCTCCTACGTTCGCGGCGCCTGTCATTCCACGGGCCGCGCCGACCGCGACACCTGCGGCTTTGGCCGCTAAGGGTCCACCGAAGTTCCGCCAGCCTATCGAAGGGGTGACGAAGTATCAGCCTGCTCCATGGGAGGACTGGACCCCTGCCGACATCAAGCGTGGTGGTTCTTTCACCATAGGGTATGCAAGTCAGCCACCGCATCTGGATATATCGTTAAACAACGGTACGGCCGTACAGGTCGCCGCAGGGCAGGTCTATGACTTCCTCGTGCGCATCAAGAGCTCCTACGACGCCGACCCGTACAGCCTTGTGTGCGAGCCCGCACTGGCGCAGTCCTGGGAAGAAGGGAAAGACAGCAAGAGCGTGACGTTCAAGCTACGCCCTAACGTGAAGTGGCAGAACGTGGCGCCGGTGAACGGCCGGGAGTTTACGTCCGACGACGTCAAATTCTCCATCGAGTACTACAAGAAGGGCGGCACGCTCGCCGACTTTTTCGGGGCTGTGTCGTCCGTCGAGACACCAGACAAACTGACGGCCATCCTCAGGCTGAAGGAGCGCGTTCCGGGCTTCGTGGCGGGCGTGTGCGGTCAGACCGCGTACATGATGCCGCGCGAAATAGCTGATAAGGACAAGGACTTCAGGAATCAGGCAGTTGGCACAGGCCCCTTCACGATCTCCAAGTTCGCGCGCGGAGATCGGATGGAGTTTGCGGCGAACAAGGGCCACTGGGACATAGGCCTTGACGGCAAGCCTCTGCCCTATTTGGACTCTTTCAAAGTCCTGATGATACCAGACCGGCAGACCCGCATTGCCGCGTTCCGCGCCAATCGTATTGACTCACCGCGCTTGAGCGTGGACACAGAGGCCGAAGCCGACCAGATTGTGCGCACCACGCCGGGCGCGGTGCTTACAGTGGCGCTGCCGGACCGCTCGCGGCTGGCGATGGGTGCGGACGTCTCCAAGCCGCCGTTCAATGACGTGCGTGTGCGTCGCGCTTTCTCCATGAGCTTCGACCGTGAGGAGATGGGCCGTGTAGCCACGGAAGGCGCGTACCTCACCGTGTCGCTTGTGCCCTGGCCGCTCTTCTTCGAGAAGCCGCAGACAGGGCCGAGCATACCCTACTATAAGTACGACCCGGTCCAGGCGAAGAAGCTGTTGTCGGAGGCAGGTTATCCGAACGGTATTCAGAAAACCGTGGCATGGTATCCGCTGAATGGTAAGGTCCAGTCGTTCATGGAATTGATGAAGGCGCAGGCGACCAAGGGGGGCTTCGATCTGCGGTTGCAACAGATTGACTACGCCACGTGGTCTTCTGAGTGGACTGGCGGGCGCGCCAAGTTCGGCGACAAGCTGATCATCGGCGATTACCCGCCCCTCGGATGGGACTATGAGTCGTACCTGCGCCCATTCCTCTACTCCAAGGGCGACCGCAACTACATCAACATCCAGGACGCGGAGATCGACGCACTGCTGGACAAAATGGCCGCCACGCAGGACGCTGCCGAGCAGAAGAGACTGGCGCGGCAGGTGTACGAGCGTGAGTTGGACCAGGCTTACCGTCCTGCGGTGCCTGCCTACTTCCAATATCTGGCTCACTCGAGCAAGATCAAGAACTATCGTCAGTTGCCACGCATTTACCTTGTGGAGACGTACAACGCCCGATTCGCATGGAGGAGTGGTGACTAGCGCGGCGGAACGAGCGGCGAGTGGAAGTACCTAGGTCATGCGCACGTATGTGGTCCGCCGCCTGCTCGCGACGGTGCCGGTTTTGCTGCTGGTTTCGATCTTCATATTCTCCTTGGTGCGTGTCCTGCCCGGGGACGTCGTAATCCAGCTTATCGGCGAGATCGGTAGCGTCAGCCAGGAGCAGCTCGCGAAAATGCGAACGCAGCTCGGACTGGATCTTCCCGCGACGCAGCAGTATATAGGCTGGATAGGCAACGTGCTCCGGGGCGACGGCGGGCCGTCCTTCCAGTCGGGACGTCCGGTGGGCCAGCAGTTTGCCGAAGCGGTGCCCATAAGCCTGGAGCTGGTGCTGTTGAGCATACTGCTGGGCATGCTGTTCGCCGTACCATTAGGCGTCGTCTCCGCAATTCGCCCCAATACGGGCGTTGACTACGTCTCCAGATTACTTTCCGTGGCGGGCCTGTCCATGCCCAACTTCTGGATCGGCACACTGCTGCTGCTGGGGCTCTCACTGTGGGCGCGCTGGATTCCGCCGCTGGGCTACGTCAGCATTTTCGAGAATCCCGTCGAAAACCTTAAGCAGTTCCTGCCGCCTGCGGGTGTACTGGCCTTCCACCTGGCGGCGGTCATCGCGCGTATGACGCGTTCCGGGCTTCTGGAGGTCATGCGTGAGGACTATGTCCGGACAGCATGGGCAAAGGGATTGCGCGAACGGGTGGTCGTGGCGCGCCACGCGTTGCGCAACGCGCTCATCCCGGTTCTGACCGTAATTGGCACGCTGATTGCGCGTCTGGTTGGTGGGACCGTCATTGTTGAGGAGATATTCGCCTTGCCAGGGTTGGGCCGTCTCACTCTGAACGCCATCACCTTCCGCGATTACCCACAGATCCAATTCAATGTGCTGGCCATCGCAGCAGCGGTGCTGTTCATCAATCTGGCAATAGATCTGGCGTATGGTTGGATTGACCCTCGCATCCGCTATGAGTGAGCAGGTGGCATACTCACGCCCCATAGAACTCACCGGCCTGGTGGCGCGGCCCCCGCTTACCACAAGACTGCGCCGTACAGCAGCTGCGCAGCCTCTCGGCGTGGCTGGCGCAGCCGTCGTTGCGGTGCTACTGCTTGTGGCCGTCTTCGCGGATGTCATCGCCCCGTTCGACCCCTATTTGATCATGCCTGACCTGCGCCTTGCGGCGCCAAGCGCGGCACATCCGCTGGGCAACGACCCCCTGGGCAGGGATATCTTGTCCCGCATCATCTACGGCAGCCGCATCTCGCTGTGGGTTGGCCTAGTGACTGTCTGCCTCGGCACAGGATTGGGCGCGATCGTGGGCCTTGTCACCGGTTACCTTGGCGGATGGACGGACATGCTCGGTCAGCGTGTCATTGACGCCATGCTCTCCTTTCCGTCTCTCATCCTTGCACTTGCGCTCGTCTCGATCCTGCGTCCCGGTACGACGAGTGCTATCCTGGCCATCACCATCGTTATCTTGCCGTCGAATGCACGGGTCGTGCGCGGCACGGTGCTGAGCGTCAAGCAGAACCAGTATGTAGAAGCAGCGCGGGCCATAGGCTGCGGGCAGTGGCGTATCGCGCTGCTGCACATCCTGCCTAACGTGCTCGCCCCCATAATCGTGCTCGGGTCCATTTGGATAGGCAACGCGATTATTATCGAGGCGTCGCTGAGCTTCCTGGGTGTGGGTACGCAGCCTCCAGATCCCTCATGGGGCCTGATGATCAGCCGCGAGGGCCGCTCGTTCCTTGAGCGCGCTCCATGGATTGCCATAGCGCCCGGACTGGCCATCACAATTGTGGTGCTGGCGTTCAACATGGTCGGCGACTCGCTGCGTGACCTGCTGGACCCGCGCCTGAAAGGGCGCATGTAGACGTGCAAAGGGCATCATGAGAGGCATGCGTATGAAGGTTCGATGGCGTTTGACTGCGACCTTGCTCGCGGTGGCGGTTGTGGTGTCCGCGTGCGCGCCGGCCACAACGCCAGTTCCCGCAGCGCCAATTGCGCCCGCAGCGGCGACTTCCACGCCCGCTCCTGCCGTTGCTGCGCCTGCGCCCACGCGCGCAGTGCCCGTCATCCAGCCCGCCGCGCCGACGCCGACCCCTGTGCGCACAGGCACAGTAGGACGGACACCGCCGAAGTTTCGCCAGCCTGTGGACGGCTTGACCAAGTACCCACCCGCGCCGTGGGAGGACTGGACGCCCGCCGACATCAAGCGCGGTGGCACATTCACCATGGCTCGTAGCGGCGACGCCCCGCACCTGGACATCGCGCTCAATAACGGCACGGCAGTCCAAGAGGTGGGCGGGCAGATATACGACTTCCTGGTGCGCATCAGGAGTTCCTACGACGCCGACCCCTATGCGCTCGTCTGCGAACCTGCGCTGGCGCAGTCCTGGGAAGAGGCAAAGGACAGCATGAGCGTCACATTCAAGCTACGCCCTAACGTGAAGTGGCAGAACGTGGCGCCTGTGAATGGTCGTGAATTCACGTCCGACGACGCCAAGTTCTCCATTGAGTACTACAAGAAGGGCGGCAACTTGGCGGCATTCTTCAGCGTTGTGTCTGCAGTGGAGACGCCGGACAAGCTGACGGTTGTGGTGCGATTCAAGGAGCGCACCCCGGGCTTCGTGGCAGGTGTGTGCGGCCAGACCGCGTACATAATGCCCCACGAGATATTCGACAGAGATAAGGACTTTCGGGGCCAAGCCATCGGCACCGGGCCCTTCATCCCAAACAAGTGGGTAAAGAGCGACCGGATGGAGTTCATCGCGAACAAATCCCACTGGGATGTAGGGTTGGACGGAAAACCATTGCCGTATCTGGACAACTACAAGATTCTCTTTATTACAGACACGCTCACGCGCGTTGCGGCGTTCCGGGCGGGTCGCGTGGACTTGCCGCGGCTTGTCGTGCGCACGGAGAAGGACGTTGACCGCCTTCGCGAGACCAGCCCCGGCGCAACGGTGACGGTCACGCTGCCGGACAAGGCGCTTTTCATGGTCGGAGCGGACGTGTCAAAGCCGCCGTTCAACGATGTGCGAGTGCGTCGGGCACTGTCCATGAGCTTTGATCGCGAGGAGATCGGCAAGGTAGCCCTGGACGGCAACTACCTCAATACAACTATGATCCCCTGGCCGTTGTTCTTCGAAAAGCCGCCTAAGCCGGAGGATATCCCGTGGACCAAGTATGACCCGGCTCAGGCGAAAAGGCTCTTGTCGGAGGCGGGTCATCCCAATGGCATCAAGAAAGTGCTGGCATGGAGCGCGATCACCACGACCATCCAGCCCTATGCGGAGATTATGAAGGCACAGGCCGCCAAAGCCGGGTTCGATCTGACTCTGCAGCAACAGGACTCCGCGACGTGGTCATCGGATTGGTACAGCGGACACGCCAAGTTCGGCGACAAGCTCATCATCGGGTATATCCCACCGCTCGGTTGGGACTACGAGTCATACTTGGCGCCCTACCTGCACTCCAAGGGCGACCGCAACTACATCAACCTGCAGGACCCGGAGATTGACGCGGTGCTGGACAAGATGCGCGCCACGACCGACCCGTCGGAGCAGAAAAAGCTGGCGCTGCAGGTATATCAGCGCGAGCTGGACCAGGCCTATCGCCCGGCGTTCCCCGGTTCATACTCGTACATGGTCCACTCCGGCAAGATCAAGAACTACCGGATGGTTCCGCGTACGTACATCGTGGAGACCTACAACGTGCGATACGCCTGGCGCGCCGCCGAGTAGCGCGGCCCCGGATAGGAGAGACGTATGGACTTTCGATTCACGCAAGAAGAGGAGACATTCCGGCAGGAATTGCGGCAGTTCTTGTCCACCGTTGTCACGCCGGACTTGAAGACGGAGACCGGCTTCGAATGGCATGCGGACGGATTCAAGAAAGGGCCGCACAGCAAAGAGTTCAACCGCATGATGGGCCAGAAGGGCTATTTTGGCGTATCGTGGCCCAGGGAGTACGGCGGCCAGGGCAGATCCATGGTCTATCAGTTCCTGCTCATCGAAGAGCTGGTGCGCGCCAACGCGCCCACGCCCGGCCTCACGCTAACGTCTATCGGCCCCACGTTGATGAAGGTCGGCTCGGAAGAGCAGAAGAAGTACTTCCTGCCGCGCATCCTGAGCGGCGAGATTGAGATTGCGCTGGGCTATACCGAGCCTGGCGCCGGCAGCGACCTCGCCTCATTGCAGATTCGGGCAGTCGAAGACGGCGACGATTTCGTCATCAACGGCCAGAAGATGTTCACCAGCGGGGCGCACCACAGCGAGTACATCTGGCTGCTTGCACGCACGGACCCGGATGTGCCCAAACACAAAGGCATCTCACTCCTGCTGGTGCCCGTGAACTCACCCGGACTGACTGTCCGTCCGTTGTGGACCATCAGCGACGGTCGCACGAATGAGACGTTCTACGAGAACGTTCGCGTGCCGCGCACTGCGCTCGTCGGCGAGAAGAATCGCGGCTGGTACTACGCGGCGATGGCGCTCGACTACGAGCGCGTGGGCGTCGCCCCGTATTCGCGCTATCTCTCGGTGTGGCAGACGCTGGTGGACTTCTGCAAGAACACCGCCTGGAACGGCAAGCCGCTCACCGAGGACCCCGTGGTGCGGCAGCAGCTCGCCCATATGGGCGTGGAGGTGGAGGTTACCCGTGCCTTCGCGTACCGCACGGCGTGGATGATTGACAAGGGTATCGTGCCGAACTACGAGGCCTCTGCGCAGAAGGTCTTCGCCACGGAACTGCTGCAGCGGATGGCAAACGCCGCCACGCAGATATTCGGGCTCTATGGTCAGTTGCAGCCTGAGGATAGATACGCCCCCGTGGGCGGGAACTACGAGCGGCTATTCCGCTCGTCACGGAACCGGACGGTCGGCGGCGGCTCCAGTCAGATGCAGCGTAACGTCATCGCCAACCGCGGCCTTGGCCTGCCGCGGGGTTAAGGAGAGAGACATGGACCTGTCGTTGTCCGAGCAGCAGAAGATGCTCAAACAGGCCGCGCGGGACTTTCTGGAAAAGGAGAGTCCCACAACGTTCGTGCGTCATATAGAGGAAGACCCGCTCGGCTACTCGCCGGACATGTGGCGCAAGACGGCGCGGCTTGGCTGGCAGGCGCTGGCGCTGCCAGAGGCGTATGGCGGCGCTGACGGCGGCCTGCTCGACCTCGGCCTCGTGTTCGAGGAGGTCGGACGCGCTCTGTACCCCAGTCCGTTGTTCACGACCGTCGCGCTGGGCGCGTTGCCCGTGCTGGACGCAGGTACGGAGGCGCAGAAGCGGGCCATCCTGCCAAACGTCGCCAGCGGCGACCTGATCATGACACTGGCGCTGACGGAGACAACAAACTCCTGGGAGCCTTCCGGCGTGAACCTGACGGCGAAAAAGGCGGGGGACGGCTTCGCGCTCAGTGGGAACAAGCTCTTCATCGAGAATGCGCATGTGGCGGACAGGTTGCTTGTCGTCGCGCGCACGTCCCCAAAGGCGGACGGCGTGACCGTGTTCATCGTGGACGGTAAGACGCCAGGTATCACCATGACGCCGCTCAAGACCATCGGCTCGGACAGGCAGTTCGAGGTCACGTTCAATGACGTACGCGTCAAGGCGGCCGACATTCTGGGCAAGATGGACGGCGGCTGGCCCACCATCGATCACGCCATCGCCCGGGCGGGCGCGCTGCAGGCGGCGGAGATGGCGGGCGGCGCGCGCAAGATTCTGGAGATGGCGACGGAGTACGCCAAGTCACGCGTGCAGTTCGGACGGCCCATCGGCAGCTTTCAGGTGCTGCAGCACATGCTGGCGGACATGGTCATCAACGTGGACGCGGCGCAGCTGCTGGCGTACGAGGCGCTGTGGACGCTGGACGAGAAGGCACCCGCGGAGCGCATCTGCGCGGCGGCCAAGGCATGGGCCAGTGACGCCTACCGAGACGCCACAACGGTCAGCAACCAGATTCACGGTGGCATCGCGTACATCAAGGAGTTCGACCACCAGCTCTGGCTGCGGCGCGCGAAGGCGCTGGAACTGAAGCTGGGACACGCCCGCGTCCACCGCGAGAGGTACGCCCGCGCGGTGGGATTCTAGGAGGCGCTATGGCTACGTTCATGGATATCGTATGCGGCAGGCCGGTGACGGACGCGGATGCGCAGGACAAGAGCGGCTGGCCGCCCGCGCAGGGCGGGGACAAGGGGACCATCGCCGCGACGAAGCGGTACCACGAGGGGCAGTGGTTCTACTTCTGCAGCCTGGCGTGCCGGCAGAAGTTCATCACGAGTCCAAACACGTATATCGCACAAGCGAAACAGGCGCGGGGTCAAGGGTAGAGGTGTAAGGGGCTTTGCTTCCACGGAGGACAAGGCACGCGAGTAAGGGAGAGGTCGAATGCAACAGGACATCACATGGGACCAGCTTCAGATTGGTATGAAGGTTGGCGCTGTTGAGGCGCGCGTCACGGAGGATGTGGCGCGGCGCTTCATGGACACCGTCGGCAGCAGCGCCTCGACGTACCTGACCCGGCAGGCCGACGGCTCGTGCGTCGCGCCGATGACCATCGTGGAGAACCTGGCGCTTGTGCTGTTCCAAAACCACTATCGATTGCAGACGCCCCACGGTGGACTGCATGCTATCGAGGAGACGGAGTACCTCAACCCACTTCTCGTCGGTTCTACTGTCCGCGTTGAAGGAACGGTGGTCGAGAAGTACGAGAAGCGAGGCAATCTGTACTACACCATTGCGACGACGATCAGCGACGACCGTGGTCGGACGCTGGCGCGCACACGCCAGACCAACGCGCTGCTGCCCTAGCCGAGCGCTGAGGAGACAGACATGACCACAACACAGCGGCTCCGCGTGGGCGACGAATTGCAGCCCTATGTACGCACGCTCACGGCGGCGCAGATGAAAAGCTACTCCACGTGGCCGGAAGGCCAGCGCAACATGCGGAACCAGCACACGGACGAGGCGGTCGCAAAAAGCCTGGGCCGGCCGGGCGTCATCGCGCAGGGGTTGCAGATTTCCGCGCTCGTCCACGAGCTGCTGACGCAGGGATTCGGTGCGGCTTGGATGCGCGGCGGCACTCTCAAGGTGCGGTTTCTGAAGATGGTCGTCTCCGGAGACACCCTCACCGTAAGTGGCCGCGTCACCGCCGTAGAGCCGTTGCCGGACGCCGACCGCGTCACTATTGACATACAGGCCCAGAACCAGCGCGGGGAACTGCCGCTGGTGGGCACGGCCACGGTGCGGGTCCCTCGGCGCTGAATCTCCGAAATACACGCTAAAGGAGAGATTATGCCGGGCATGAAGGACAGGTGCGCCATTGTCGGCATTGGGGAGACGGAGTTCTCCACCAACTCGGGCCGGACGGAGTTGAGCTTGGCGGCGGAGGCCTCGCTGAAGGCGATCCGGGACGCGGGCCTCTCGGTCAAGGATATTGATGGCGTGTGCAAGTACCAGCAGGACGGCACGCCGCCGGACGTCCTGGCGTACGCGTTGGGTATCCCGGATCTGCACTTCTATGCGGAGATCACCGGCGGCGGGTCCGCCTCCTGTGGAAGCATCGCGGCGGGCGTGGCCGCCATCACCTCCGGCCAAGCCAAGAACGTGCTCTGTTTCCGTGGCATGAACGGGCGCTCCGGACGGCGCTTCGGTCAGGGCGGCAGCGCCATAGCGCACACAAACATAGGCCAGTTTGAGCACCCGTATGGCATCATCTCGCCGGGGCAGCGGTTCGCGCTCATGGCGCAGCGCCACATGCACGAGTATGGCACGACCAGCGCACAGTTCGGACGCCTAGCCGTGGCTATGCGCAGGAACGCGCAACGCAACCCGCGCGCGCTCATGCGCGACCCGCTGACGCTGGAGCAGCATCAGGCGTCGCGCATCATCGCCAGCCCATTCAGGCTCTTCGATTGCTGCCTGGAGACAGATGGCGGCTGCGCGGTCGTCGTCAGTTCCGCGGAGCAGGCCCGCACGCTGAAGCAGCGCCCCGCCTATATCTCCGGCGTGGCAATGGCATGGGGTCATCAGGCGCATTCCGCGTACGACAGCGTGGAGGATTTCTGCTCCGTAGGCGCCAAAGTGATCGCCAATTCCGTGTTCAATATGGCTGACTGCAAGCCCAGCGACATCAAGGTGGCCGAGATTTACGACGCTTTCACCTATACCGCGCTGGTGCAACTGGAGGACTACGGCTTTTGTAAGAAAGGCGAGGGCGGCCCGTTTGTCGAGAGCGGCGCTATTGACTACCCGACGGGCAAGCTGCCGCTCAATACGCATGGTGGCCTGCTCTCGGAGGGCTACATTCACGCCATGAACACCGTCATCGAAGGCGTTCGTCAGATCCGCGGCGCCTCCACCAGCCAGGTCAAAGACGTGGACCTCGCCTTTGTGTGCGGCTACAGCGCGGAACGCTGCAGCGCCATGATCCTGCGGAGGTAAAGACATGACCACCTATGGCAAGCCTTTGCCAGATCCAACGTTTGATTCGAAGCCCTACTGGGAAGCGACCAAAAAGCACGAGCTTCGTGTTCAGAAGTGTAGCCAGTGCGGCTTCCTGCGCTTCCCGCCGCGGCCAGTCTGCCCCAAATGCCAGTCCATGCAGGCGGAGTGGACCAGACTAAGTGGCAAGGGGACTGTCTACAGCTACTCTGTCATCGGGCACGCCGTAGGCAAGGGCTTTCAGGCGGACGTGCCCTACATCAACATAGTCGTGGAGCCAGTAGAGATGAAGGGCCAGCGCATTCCCAGCAATCTGACGGGGTGCAAGCCGGAGGATGTGAAGATCGGCATGGCCGTGGAGGCATACTTCGACGACGTGACGCCTGAAATCACGCTGCCCAAGTTCCGCCCGGCAGGCGGAAGGTAGTCCTCGGGATGGGTGAACTGGGGCTGGCAGGTGTCCGCGTCCTGGACTTGACGCATTATATCTCGGGCCCGTTTTGCTCGCGCCTTCTCGCCGACTACGGTGCGGAGGTGGTGAAGATCGAGCGACCCGGCTCTGGCGATGGCTGCCGCGCCGTCGGCCCTTTCTGGCGAGACACCCCCGGCCCCGAAAACGGTGCGCCGTTCCATTACCTGAACGCCAGCAAGAAGAGCATTACCCTTAACTTGAAAACGCGCACCGGCGTGCGGCTCTTCAAGGAGCTTGCACGGGACGCGGACATCGTCATCGAGAACTTCCGTCCAGGCGTCATGGAGAGCTTCGGGCTGGGTTACGACGATCTCGCTGCCGTGAATCCGCGCGTCGTGCTCACACGCATCAGCAACTTCGGGCAGACGGGGCCGTATCGTGATTGGCAGGGCGACCACCTCATCCATACGTCAATCGCTGGATGGACGTTCCTGAACGGAGAGCCGGACCGGGAGCCGCTCCAGGCGGGTGGCTGGTCAAGCCACTATGGCGTCGGCGCTCTGGCTGCGTCTGCCTCACTGTTTGCGCTGTACGAGGCGGAGGAGAGCGGGCAAGGCCAGGAGGTGGATGTCTCGTACTTGGAGGCGCTCATCCCGCTCGTGAATCATCCCGCCGTCGAGTACGCGTACCGCAAGGAAACGAAAAAGCGTCGGGGCAACACGTTCCTGGTAGGCACCATTCAACAGTGCAGGGATGGGTATGTCGGCGTGAATGCACTCCTGCAGCCCCAGTGGGAACTCCTCTGCGCGTTTCTCGATATGCCCGACGCGCTGATCGACCCGCGCTTCCAGAACGGAATCGACCGTCGGCGACACGGAGTTGAAATCACAAAGATCATTGCCGAGAGAGTCAAAGCAGTCGAGAAGCACAAGTTCTTCCACGACGCCCAGGCGATGCGCATTCCCGTCGGCCTTGTTCCCACCATGGAAGAGGTCCTCGGGTTTGAGCAGCACGCGGCGCGCGGGTACTTCCGCAACATCGAACACCCCGTGACGGGTAGGGAGACGCAGCCCGGCGCCGTCTTTCACGTGGGCGAAGGCGACTGGCGGCCCCCGGATCCGGCGCCGCTGCTGGGCCAGCACAACACGGAGTTCTACCAAGATCGCTTCGGTTTCAATGGGGAACAGATCGCCCGCCTCCGCGCTCAAGGGGTCATCTAGCCATGCAGACACGGGCTGAAAACCACACGGATGTAGCGCCGCGGCCGCAAGCGAAGCGACGCCTTCCCCTCGCGGGCATTCGCGTGGTGGACGTAACCATGGGCTGGGCCGGGCCAACAGTCACGCACTTCCTGGGCGACATGGGGGCCGAGGTCATCAAGATCGAGGCCGTGCAGCGGTACGACTGGTGGCGCATGATGGGCATGGAACTGAAGCCGGGGGCGTGGGAGCGTCGCGGCGGCTGGAACACCGTGAACCGGAACAAGCTCGGCATCACGCTCGACCTGACGCGTCCGGACGGCGTGCGTCTGTGCAGGGAACTGGTGGCCGTCGGCGACATCCTCGTCGAGAACTACCGCGCGGGCGTGGCCGAGCGTTTCGGCCTGGGTTACGAGACGCTGCGCGCCATCAACCCGTCCATCGTCATGCTCTCCATGCCCGCTTTCGGCATGTCGGGGCCATGGCGAGACTACGTTGGCTTCGGCAACAACGTGGAGCAGCTCAGCGGGCTGCCTGCCATCATGGGCTATGAGAATGGCCGGCCGACCGTGCTGGGCACCGGAATCCCTGATCCGGTCGCCGGTTTCTTCGGAACACTCGCAGCGATTGTGGCGCTGAGGCAGAGGCGTCGTACAGGGCGCGGCCAGTTCATTGATCTTTCGCAGTTAGAGGCGCTGACTCGGCTCGTGGGCGAGCACATCGTGGCGTTCAGCATGAACCGGCGAGAGCCACGACGCATCGGCAACCGCCACGCCTTCGCCGCCCCGCATGGTGTCTATCCATGCAACGGTGACGATAGCTGGATCAGCATCGCCGTGTACAACGACGCCGAGTGGCGCGCGCTGTGCGCGGAGATGGGACATCCTGAGTGGGCGGATGACGCACGCTTCGCCGACAGCTTGGCGCGGTTCGAGCGACAGGATGATCTAGACAAGTACATCGGCGAGTGGACAAAGGCGTTTGAGCATCGTGATCTCATGACGCGGCTCCAGAACGCGGGCGTGCCCGCCGGAGCAGCCTACGCGCCACAGGAGCTTCTGGACGATCCACAGCTTCAGGCGCGCGGCTTCTGGCAGATGGTGACGCGAGAGCACGTCGGCACGAAGCCGCATCCCGGCATGTACTTCAAGCTGACGAAGACTCCTGGCCGCATCCGTCTGCCCGCGCCGACGATGGGCCAACACAACGCGCTCATCTTGGGCGAGTTGCTGGGCGTGGCGCAAAACGAGGTCGCGCGGCTGGAGCGTGAGAAGATCATCGGCACGGAGCCGCTCAATCCATTTTAGGAGGTACTGGAATGGCCACGATCTACTTCGAGGATGTGCAGGAAGGAACGCTGGTCCCGCCCCTGACGAAGCACCCCACAACGCGACAGCTCGTGATGTGGGCGGGGGCTATCGGCGACTACGCGGAGATCCACTATGACTTGCGCGCGGCCCAGGCTGCCAAGCTGTCGGACGTCATCATCCACGGTGCGCTCAAGTGCGCGTTTCTGGGACAGCTTGTAACGGACTGGATTGGCCCGGACGGCACGATCGAGAAGCTGGGCGCGAGCTACCGTGGCATGGACTCGCCTGGCAAGTCCATCACGTGCAAGGGCCGCGTGGTGAAGAAGACGCGCGTCGGCCAGAAGAACATCGTCGAGTGCGACGTGTGGATCGAGAACGAGAAGGGCGATACGACCACGACGGGCAAGGCAGTCGTGGCGCTGCCTTCGCGCGGGTAGATGCACGAGAGGAGACGGATATGACGCAGCAGTCAGTGCTCACGCCGGAGCTGAAGGCGCAGATTGGCCGCACGGGCAAGCCCATCGTCTTCGACATCGAGAAGGGGGCTATTCGCAAGTACGCGGAGGCCATCGGCGACAAGAATCCCCTGTGGGTGGACGAGGCGTTCGCACAAAAGACGCGGCACAAGAGTGTCGTCGCTCCGCCGGTTTTCCTGCATGCCGCGTCCATCCTGGCGCGCTACGCGGCGACCGATGTGTTCAAAAGCCCGCTCAAGAACACGGTCAACGGTGGGCAGGAGTTTGAGTACTTGGCGCCGGTGCGCGTCGGCGATACCATCACCGCTGTCTGCCGCCTCGGCGACCTTAAAGAGGCGCAAGGCCGCCTGGGCATGATGCTGATCGTGACGTACCTCATCGAGTGCAAGGACCAGCACGGCAAGCCTGTTGCGAATATCACGCAGACGATTATCTCGTATTAGCGCTTGTGCCTGACACTAAGGAGATGTCCTGTCCCACTTAGCAGTTGGACAGGCAGAACATATCATTAGTGAGCATGGCAAACTGTAGTGGCACCTGTCCAAAGTGGTGGTAACGCATGCGGAGACGCTGCTCGCGCTGGCTGAAGGCGTCGCGCCGGGGTCGAAGGACTGGCGGTAGTTGCGCCGCCAGCGCCGTCCCCGTTCGGATCACCGCGCCGCTCAGGAATTCAGCCTCCGACGACTTGTCACACGCCTGCCGCCAGCGCCGCCTTCCGCGAGAGGCCAAGCGCTAGGCGACTCAACTCCGAGTAGCGTCTGCACTCCGGCAGATCCAGACCGATCGATGCCTGAATGGCGGACCGGACGTTGACAAGCAACTCAGACCAGCGCGCGCCGACAATGTCACCCGCACACGCAGGCTGCTGGGCCTGAAACGCCTCGCCAGCGGATGACGCAGTCGATGACGTTTTCCCGCCCTAACACGTTTCCCGCGATGGCGTCGTTCTCCACGCCGTTTCGCAGCATCCCCGCCGACACGCCCGACGTATGTGGCAGCGACTGGCGACATGCCTCCGCTACGTTCTGCACCTTTGTCGCAACGATCAGTAGGCTCGGCTTGAACGTCAGACGCTCCGCCGCCTGAGTTGGCAAGAAGCCGGAGCCGCCGGACTCCTCCAGCATGAGTCCGCGTCGATTGATGACGGCGACGTGGCGTGGACGACCAATGAGCGTCACCTCATGCCCGACGCGGTGAAGCAACGCGCCCAGACCGCTGCCTATTGCGCCCGCGCCCACGATCGTTATGTTCGTATGCGAAGTCGTTACAGATGGGTCAGCACCATATCTGACCAGCGCTTCATGAAGCCTATCTTGTCCACGGCGTGATTGCTGATCCAGAGCTTGTTCGCTCCCGCCGCTTCGCAGCGCTTCACCTTTGCCACGATCTCCTCCGGCGTGCCCGCCAGCGAGAAGCGGTCGGCGAGGTACTCCGTCAGGCCGAGCTTGTCCACAAGCTCCGCGTTTGGCTGCGCGCCGCTGCGGACGACGTGTTGTGCCGGGCTGTACGCCGCGTCCAGCTTCAACATGGCGTCCATGTACTTTTCCGGGATGAGCTTCCCCTGCGTGCCGAAGCGCATCAGCAGGCGTGCGCCGCCCGCCAGCGAGGATCGTACCTCGCGGATGGCGACGCTGCGGTCCTTATCCACAAACGCGGCAATCACCAGCCACCACACGTCCAGATCCTCGTAGCGCCGTCCCGCGGACTCTGCCCCCTCACGAACATGCCCTATGGCATCGGTGACCGCCTCCGGAGAAATGCCATTGCCGACAATGACACCGTCCGCGATCTCCCCCGCCATGTGGAGGTTTTTCGGTCCGGACGCGGCGACGTAGATGGGGACGCGCCGGTGCGCCCACGAGAGCCTGCACGGTTTGCCCTGGTAGACGGCCTCGCCTTTCACGCAGAGATCGCGAACGGTCAGCGCGTACTCGCGTATCTGCGCGAGCTTGGCGGCGGGCAGGCCCGCGTTGAACACGGCGCTTTCACCTCCGCCAATGCCCATATACGCCCGCCCGCCGGACAGCTCGTCGATGGCCGCGAGGCAGCTCGCCGTCACGGTGGGATGGCGCGTCAGCGGGTTCGTGACGCGCGGGCCGATCATCGCCTTCTTCGTGTTGAGCGCGGCGATGGTCATAGCCGGATAGACGTCGCGGCGCAGGCACTGCGAGTCGGCGATGCCGAGAGCGGCGAAGCCGCGCGGCTCGACATCCCGCACCCATGTGGCATACTCGGAGAGCGGGCCGTCCGCGGGAATGTGCACGCCCCACTTGACGGTCATGGAGAGGCCTCCTGTTTTGCTTGGGCGGCGTTCCATCTCCGCTCGAGAAAAAGCGGAACGAAGTATGAGACAGCGGCCATGATGAGCAAAGCAAGCGAGAGCGGCCGCGTAACGAAGATGGCGGGCGAGCCGTAGTTCATGGCGAGCGCTCGGTGGAGGTTCGCCTCCGCAAGCGGACCTAGAATCAGCCCCAGGACGATGGGCGCGAGCGGGAATCCCGCCTTCTGCAGCAGATAGCCAGCCAGACCGGATGCAAGCATCAGCCACACGCTACCAATGTCATTATCGATAGCATACGAGCCGAGCACCGCGAGCATAAGAATCATCGGACCGAGCAGGCCCATGGGAATGCGGAGGAGATGCATCCCCAGCCGGGCCGCACCCAGGCCGAGAGGCAGCATGATGATCTGCGTGATGAGAAAACCAGCGATGAGCGTGTAGACCACACCGGATTGCGGCCCCTCGAAAAGCGCCGGCCCCGGCCGCAATCCGTGGACCAGAAGTGCGGCCAGGAACAGCGGCATGGCGGCGCTGCCCGGGATACCCAGCGTGAGCGTGGGGATGAGGTCGCCGCCCGTCGCCGCGTTGTTGCCGCACTCGGAGGCGATGACGCCCTCTACCTCGCCCTCGCCGAACCGCTCGCGGTTGCGCGACGTCCGCCGTGCCTCCTGATAGCCCAGGAGCGCGGCGATTTCTGGTCCCGCCGCAGGCAGAATACCCATGGCGACACCAAGAATCGAGGAGCGTATAACAGTCACGTTGTACTTCAGGCAGTCACGGAAACCCGTGAACAGGCTGCCGACAATCGGCTGCACGCCGAGCCTGGCGTTCTGCCTCTCGATGATAGCCATGACCTCAGGGATGGAGTAGAGGCCAACCAGTACGGGGATGAGGCTCACGCCGCCGTAGAGCGATATGTCGCCGAACGTGAATCGCGGGAAGCCGATCATGGGATCCTGCCCTACCGCGCCCAGTACAAGACCTATGACGCCGACGATCACGCCCTTGAGCAGCGTCTTGGCTGACAGCGAGATGATGATGCTCATGCCCATGATCGCCAGCGAGAACACCTCCGGCGGGCCGAACTTGAGGGCGACGAGCGAGAGCAGCGGCGCGCCGAACATGAGCGCGATGGCGCTGAAAACTCCGCCTGTCACTGATGCGACCGCCGCCGCGCTGAGCGCCCGGCCCGCCTGTCCCTTCCGCGCCATCGGATAGCCATCGAACGTGGTGGCGAGCGACGCGGGCGTGCCGGGGATCTTTACGAGAATGGCGGTGATGCTGCCGCCAAAAACACCGCCGCTCAAGACCGCGCCCATGGCGAGCAGGCCGGTCTCCGCGTTCATCCAGAATGTGAACGGCAGGAGTAGCGCCAGCCCGAGCGTGGCCGTGAGTCCGGGCATCACGCCGACGACGATACCGCCTATCAGTCCGGCAACGATGGCGAGGAGGCTTGCGGGTTCCAGCGCGTGCGCGAAGCCCGCCGCTATCGGTTCAAGCATATGCGCCTAGGAAACAAGGACGCCGCCAGGCAGCGGCACGCGGAATATCGTGCTGAATACAAAATAGGCGCCTGCAGCCATGATGAGCGTGGCCACGGCTATGGGAATCACGCGGCGGTAACCTAGAATCAAACAGGCGGCGGGCACGAGCCACAGAGTGTTGACTATGTAGCCCAAGACAGGCAGGAGAATCACGTAGAACACGAGAGCAGCGACCATCGCCGCGCTGCGCAGCAACTGCTCACGCGTGAGACCCGGGCCCTCGGCCACAAGTCCGCCCCTGAGGACCAGGCCGCGAATAATCAGAGCGGCGGAGGCCGCCGCAAGCGCCCCCAGAACGAACTGGGGATAGAGGGAGGCCTCCGCTGGCATCTCCAGCGTCTGGACAAGGAGAAGCAGCGCAACGGCCAAGAGTACGGCGCCGCTGGCAAGGTCCTCCCATGGAAACCTGCGCTTAGCTTCTCCCATGCGCCCGCATTCCCGATACGCCGCGCCGCATCATGTTGCTATTTGGCCTCAATGCCCAGATCCTGCACAAGTTTCTTGAACTTGCCGTCTTCCTCCCTGAGACGCTTCACGCTATCCGAGGCGCTGAGATAGCTGGCGATGACACCCGCCTTCTCAAAGTCCGCCTTGAGTTGCGGGTCGTCCATCGTCTTCTTGAACGCATCGTGCAGATACGCCACAACAGGCTGTGGCAGGCCAGCGGGGCCAGATATCATACGGAACAACTCGAAAGAGACGTCATAGCCCTGCTCTTTGAAGGTCGGCACGTCCGGCACGCTGGACAGGCGGCTGTCCGACGCCACGGCCACGGGCCGAAGCTTGTCCTTCTGCGCCTGGAATTCCGTTGGATAGTTGAACGAGACGTCCACGTCACCGGCCAGAAGCGCCGCCACAACCGGCGCGCCGCCCGCGAACGGCACGCGCACCAGCTTCGTGCCGGATGCCTTCTCGAACTGGGCGCGCCCGAAGTCCTGCGACGACCATGTGCCGCCGACCCCGGCGCGGAACTTACCTGGGTTCGCTTTTATCTCGGCGACGATCTCCTTGAACGGCTTGTCCAGCGGCCCGCCCTTCCGGACCACCATGACCGGAGCGTCCGTTGAGACCTGCGCTATGGGCGTGAACGAGCTATAGTTGAACGGCACGCTCTTGATCAGGTACGGGTCAAGTACGACATTCGTGAACGTCGTGCCCAGTGTGTAGCCGTCCGGCTTCGCGTTCGCCAACGCCGTCGTGCCGACAACCGTGGTCCCGGCTGGTCGATTTTCAATGACCAAGGGTTGGCCGACATACTTCTCCGCTGTCTTGGCGAAAAGACGCGCCGTGATGTCCAGACCGCCGCCTGCGGACGCAGGCACAATGATTGTAATGGGTTTCTCAGGCTTCCATGCAGGGACAGGAGTCGGCGTGGGAGCGGCGGCGGCAGGATTAGGAGCGGGGACGGCGGGAGGCGAAGCGGCGGGAGCGCATCCAAAGGCGACCAGGGTAAGAGCAGCAAGGGTACCCAAAAGACCCATACGCGGACGCAACAAGACTTACCTCCTTTTTATGTCCAGCCTGGGACTGGCGACAGTTCCCATGCACCAAGACAGGGTGCGGTCGACTTCAGAAAGCTGGAGGACGTGGGTAGCGTCCTGCTGCTGAGAACTGCAAGTTACGGCTTAGCCGTTTGTACGCACGGAAAGGATTCTATAGACCAGAACATCGGGTGTCAATGGTCAGTGTTAATTGGTGTTAGACGAGAAACTGTCATAAAGCTCGCGTAAATAGAACCAGGTCCCATCCCGTCCAACCTTGTAGGATGGTCGTACGGGACCAAGAGACGTACGTCCTCAATGCGAGAATGGACGAGCTGGCACGTCCGCTGCGCCTACTGCCGGATGCCGATGTGGGCGCAAACGTACAAGAACGGGCACCGCGAGGTGCGCTGGTCGCCGGAGGCATGGCTCGACCGCGTCCTGGCCCGCATCCAGAGATGGAGGACGAGGTCAAGCGCATCGCCGAGGAGCGGACGAGGACGGAGGAGCGGCTCCGCCGCCTGGGACGTGCCTATGTGGATAACCTGTACTCGGACAATGACTACCGCCGCCAGAAGCGGGATCTGGAGGACAGGCTCGCGGGCCTGGTGGCGCCGGAGGCGGACGCAGCCAGGGCTGCAGGGGAGATGCTCCAGAGTCGAACTCCCCCACAAACGCGGGCTTGCGGCTGGCGGCGTGAACACATGCGGCGCTGTTGGGAACCTGAGGGCTTGACCAGAGGTCATTGATAAGAATCCTGTCGTCGCGCATTACAGTCCCGGGCGGCACCAAGTGGCTCGAGCGACTGGCAAAAGCCGCGTTGCGTCCCGGTCGGCGTGCACCAGAAGGGATATCCGTACTTGTTGGGACATCCCTTCGCATTTGGCCGTTTCGGAAGGACTCGACCTGGCAGGGCTGCCAGTCGCCAACAAGGGCGCGTTCCAGAGCCGCCGGGCGGAACGAATTATTGTGCCCATCCAAACGGAGACCGCTGGCAGACTAACGGTTGCACCTCTGCGTGTGCGCCCCCGCCCTACAGATTCACTGTCTCTTCCTGGCGCTGAACGGAGAGGAAGAGCAGAAGGTAGTCCTTGAGATGACGAGTCAGCAGAAAGTTCCGCCGCACGTGCTCCCGCCCGTTCTCAGCAAGCCACATGGCGTAGCGCCGGTTGTTCAGTAGCTCGCGGATGGCGTAGGCGGCGCCCTCGATGGTGTGGACGAGCAGGCCGGTGTACTGGTGCTCCACCTGCAGCGGGATGCCTCCCACCGCGGAGGCGACCATGGGCCGAGCCTTCCACAGCGCCTCGCTGACCGTCAACCCGAAGCCTTCGGCCAGCGACTTCTGCAGCACTACGTCGGACGCCCGCTGAAGGGCGTTGATCTCCATATCGCTGCCCGGAGGCAGCAGCAGTACGTTAATGTCCGGGTCCTTGTCCGCCCGCTCCTGGACCTCCGCCAGCACGGCCGCGCCCTCCGGGTCGTCGGTGGCGCCGCCGCCCGCCAGTACAAGCTGACAGCGCATGGACCGGCGGACCATGCGAAAGGCCTGGATGACGCCCACAGGGTCCTTGAGTCGGTCGAAGCGCGAAATCTGCGTGATGATGGGCCTGTCCCGCTCGATACCATACTTGGCAAGCACGCGCTCCACCGTTTCCGGCGGCAGGTCGCGGTTCTTCATGCTGAGCGGGTCAATGGACGGCGCAATCTGGAACTGCGGAATGGGCAGAGGTCGCGCGAACTGCGGCGCGGAGAACACCGCCGCGTCATAGCGGGGAATGAACCCTTCCAGGAACTTCCAGACGCCGGGCCGCGGTGCGGACACGTCAATGTGACACCGCCACAGCCAGCGACGCCCGCTCTCCGCTTTCTTTTCGATGAGCGCGATAGGCTGAGGGTCATGGATGAATACGATGTCACCCGTCAGCTCCGCCTTCTCGATGTTTCTTCGGCTGGTCGCCCAGAAAGCATCAATGTCCTCCTGGGACATGTCGTCCCCGCGGCCGTGGAGCGCGTTATGCATCTTTTTGGTGACGTCGAAGAAGGCGGGGTCTCCCTCGATGACGTCCCAGCGCGTCTGGACGCCCAGGTCTTGCAGCATAGGCACCATGCGGGCCAGAATCTCGGCCACGCCTCCGCCCACACGGGTGGAGTTGACGTGCTGCACGCTCGTATTCCGCAGATGCTGAGCAAGCACCCGCAGTTCCCGCACGGTGCTCTTTCCGACAATGGGCTCGTAGTCCGCCAGCAGGCTCGCCATGCGTTATATCCGCTCCTCAATGAGGGTCACCAGCGCGTTCCGAAGGCCCTCCGCCGTGCGCGTATACGGGTCCAGCAGGTTGATGCGGCCCGCCAGCCCGCTGTCGCCGTAGTGTGTTTCGATCCAAGCCGAGAAGTCGTTGGTGGGCCGGCCCAGTCGCAGTCGGGCCTCGAAAAGATGGAAGTACAGGGAGTCCAGCGTCACATCTTTCAGCGCATCCGCCAGCTCCCGCAGGGTTTGGGCCTTCTGGCCGGTTGAGAAGATGAACAGGCGCGACTTCATGAAGAAGAACTCCTGCCCCTGGGGCGCGTGCCGACCGTCGCCGTGGCTGGACAGGTACTCCTTCATCAGAGCGAGAAGGCGCTGGCGGAATTCTTCGAGAGAGTCGCACTGGCACGGGTCCACGACTGCCAGCACTTCGCCCAAGTCTTTGTAGTCCAGCGTTTCCGAAACCCAGCGCGCGAAGTGGCTCGGGGGCGTTGGCGTGAGGTACTGGTGCTCCTCGACGAATTGCAGGGTATGGTAATAGATGACGGACAGCGGGACGCGTTCCATGTGCTCCGCCAGTTCGCTAAGCGTGGCCGCGCGCAGGCCGGTCAACTCCGGCAGGGCAAGTCTGCTGCGGAATTCGAAGGGCGTGGACGCACGCTGGTCGCCGTTCAGCAGGCCCTTGGGCCGGACCTTCACGACCACGCCGGCGGCAACACGACTGTTGGGTACGATGACCGCGTCGCCGTGAATGGACCTGAGGGTGGTCGTGCGCCAGTTCTGCTCGATGACGACCCCTTCCTCTCCCGACTCCAGGCGAATACGGTCGCCGCGGCGTATCTGTCCGCTGACCGCTATGCTCATCCACGCGAAGATGTCGGGCAGCGCGTTGCGCATGGCGAGCGCCCCTGCCAACGCCGCGATACCCAGGACCAGCAGAAGCGGCGTCGCGGGCACGCCCACCGCCCCCAAAAAGAAAAGAAAGCCGGTGCCTGTGATGGTGATGAGCGCCACCTGCTGGGCCGCAGGCTCCAACTCCGGACCGAACTCCGTGCGGCGGGCGTACAGATGGATGAACCCGGATGCTATCACCACCATCATCGCCGTGATGGAGATTGTGACCAGCCCCGCCAGCACCTTCTCAGCCCGTTCAACGAAGGAGTCGGAAACAGGGGCCACATGGAGACCTACGTACACTCCCACAAGGAAGACCAAGAAGGGCAGATGCCACCGGGTGGCCTGGACAATGATGTCGTCCCCTTCCCAGCGGGTGCGGCGAGCCCAGGACACGAGCCGCCCGTGCAGCCAGCCTCGTGCGAAAAAGCCTAGGACAATGCCCAGCGCCACGACCACTGCGGGGGCGATCCAGGCGACGATGACCTCGGGAACAGCCAGCATCGTACCTACCCTTTGCGCATCAGGGACCTGCCAGGCAGCGTTAGTGCCGTTCGTCGCTTCAGCCCGCCTTGACGGGCAGGTCCCCCAACTCTGCGAGAAAGCTGGCGGCCCATGTGTAGATGTTATTCTCTTGCACTACTTGGCGCAAGCGAGTCAGCCGCCGGGCCTGCTCCGACTTGGGCATAGCCAGCGCCTTCGCCAGTTGCACCGCGAAGTCGTCCGTGTGGTACGGGTTCACGCTGACCGCGTCACTCAGCTCGCGGGCCGCGCCCGTGAATCGGGAGATGACCAGCACGCCCCGGAGGTCCGACCGCGCCGCGACGAACTCCTTGGAGACCAGGTTCATGCCGTCGTGGAGGGAGCTGACCACCAGTACGCTGGCGAGCCGGTAGAGCGCAAGGACCTCCTCGTAGCTCAACGACCTTCGGAGCAGGCTGACGGGCGTCCACGTGTCCGTGCCGTGCTTCCAGTTGATCTCCTCCACCAGGGCGTCCACCTCCTCGTTGAGCCGTCTGTACTCTTCTATGTGAGTCCGGCTCGCCTCCCCGGCCTGGAGGAATACGATCTCCCCCTTGTGCTCCGGATGCATCTCCAGAAAACGGTCGAACGCGCGCAGGCGTTCGACGATGCCCTTGGTGTAGTCAAACCGGTCCACACCCAGGAAGATGTGCCGGCTTCCCCGAAGCGCCACCGAGTCCCGCATCTCCGCCATGATGGCCTCCACTTTGGCGGACATGGCGTCCCTGCTGATGGCTTCAAAGTCCACGCTGATGGGGAAGGCCCGCACCCGCGTCCTGTGGCCGCGACGCACAACGGCGATGTGCTCTCTGTCAATGCGGCACTCTATTTCCATGTCCACTGTGGCAAGAAAATTGTCTCGGTGGTAGCGGATATGAAACCCCACCAGGTCATTCGCGAGCAGCCCCTTCAGAAGCTCGTGCTTCATAGGGCAGATGCGGAATATCTCCGGGTTCGGCCACGGAATGTGCCAGAAGAAGCCGGTCGTGATATCAGGCCGGGCTTCGTGCAGGTACTGACCGAGAAGACAGAAATGATAGTCCTGAATCCAGATAAAAGCGCGCTTTCCTTCAACCTCTTCGAGGATGGCCTTGGCAAAGGCCCTGTTCGCCTGTTGATAACACTCCCAGTCCCGCGTTCTGAACGTGGGCCGGCGATAGACCAGGTGGCTCAGCGGCCACAGCGCCTCGTTGGCGAAGCCGTAGTAGTAGCCCTCCAGAATGTCCTTGGGAAGCCAAACGCGCTTCAACGTGTAGCTGGGGTCGTCCGGCGGCACGCCCAGACAGCCTCGCGCGTCCGCTGTCTGGCGGTCCGCCGAGCCACTCGCCAGCGCCACCCAGAGCCCGTTGTCCACGGCGTGCATCACCGGGTCCAGCGCGGTGACGATGCCGCTGGCGGGACGACGCCACGTGACGCCGTCTTCGCCGAAGGTGTGGATATACGGCTCCCTATTGCTGACCACCACCAGGAGAGTGTCCTGGAATCGCTCCTTAACGGTTGCCTGAAGCTGCTCTCTCGTCCACACGGGCCTGCCTCCCGTCCTCAAGATAGACCGTTCGGACAGGGAAGGGTATCTTGATCCCCTCCGCGTTGAACCGGCGGAAGATGCGCTTGCGAAGCTCATGCTGGGCCAGGTACTGGTCCACGAACTCCCGCACCTGACAGATGAGCGTGAAGTTCAACGAAAAGTCGCCGAAGCCGGGGATGAAGCGGACGAACGGCGCGGGCTCCGCGAGGAGGCCGGGAATTTCGCCGGAGCGCGCCGCCTTCACCGCCTCGTCCACGAGCATATCCTCCACGCGCTGAGGGTCGGAGTCATAGCTGACCCCGATGGGTATCAGCAGGGACATGCGCGGCTCCGGCAGGTGGTAGTTGGTCACGATGGACTGGGCGATCTTACTGTTCGGGACGATGATGAGGTTGTTGGCCAGGGCGCGAATCCTGGTCGTGCGCCAGTCCATGTCCACGACGTATCCCTCGTCCCCGGAGTCCAGCTTGATATAGTCGCCGACGCGGATATATTTCCCCAGCGTGATGTTGGCCCCCGCGAACAAGTTCGACAGCGTCTCCTGCAGGGCCAGCGCGACAGCCAGGGAGCCGACGCCCAGGGCGGCCAGAAGACTTGTAATCTGAACGTGCAGTGTGTCCAGAAGGACGAGCCCGCCCAGGACGAGGACGGATATGCGTATCAAGGTCTGGGTGATGGTTGTCATGGAGAGGCCGACGCCCAGTCGTGCCCCGTACGCGCCGGCCAGGTGGCCCAACAGGCTCGACGCGGTCAGCGTGACCGACGCGATGCCCAGCGCAAGCAGGGCGTTGCCGATCCACCCCGCGACGTTCGTGGGCAGAGTGGAGAGGCTGTGACCAACGGCTACGGCTATGATGACGCACCACAGGATGGAGGGGACGCGCACCGACTGGAGCACGATATCGTCTATCTGGGTGGCCGTGCGTCCCGCCCACCGGCTCACGTTGCGCAGGACGGTGCCGCGCGCCACCAGTGTTACTACCAGGGTGACAACGGCCGCGATTACAGGAACCATATAGGGCTGCCACCAAGCTTCAAAAGTCATTATTCTGTCTCCCTTCAGAAGAACACAGTGTCAATAGACGCAGACACGGGACCACGGCAAGCGCGTCCCTCCGTCCAAAGCGGTCATTCCGGCGCGCGCCGTGTTTTGCCAACACCAACAGACCGCGGCAGCCACCGTCACACTGGTCTGCAACGGCGGCGCACCCGGGGTGCCTAAGGGATGCGAGTCTTGGTCAGATTCCGATGGGCCGATCAAACGCGAGGAGGTGAATGACCATGGTACCGTGTAAGCCGAAGACTAGGGCCGGAACAAAGAGCGACGCCCCTGAATACCGTGGTCACGTGGCGGGGCCGACCACCTTTTCTTCATGATATGCGCGTCTCGAGCAATCGTCAAGCTAGCGGTTACGAGTTTTCCCTCGAATTCTGCGAGGATGACCAAACTTCACTGAGAGGGCACTTCCAGAAACGATTGGCTTTCGCACGCCCACCGGACGGTGGACATCTTCCGCACGGTGACCTAGCACCACAACCATCACTCTATGCGCGGGGTCAGGCGGACCAGCGCCTTCCGGCACGCAGGATCTATCCGCGTCGCATCAGGCGTCGACTCCAGTGGAGCCAGAGTGCCGTCAAAGTCGAGAAAGACGCCCGGCGGACGCTGGCTGACCGTGGGCGCCGCCTCGTCGAGATGGTCGAAGAGATAGGGCGTCACCATATCATCCTTGTTGTGCTAACACAGTGATATTTGAACTAGGGTGGGTCATCGAAGCGCGTCCGATTCGCCGAATCTGATTTGTCGCCGCAATGTCGAGGACACGGGACTCCAAGAAGACTGGAAGGTGGGTGTGCTTCCTCGAAACCACGGCGACCGCATCTTTATGGATGAGGTATCGGACAAGTTTCGTTCGTGCGCGCGATATGCCCGGCCGCCCCTGGAGGCGGGCCGCGTGGAGGAGGCTATCGCTGCTGTGCGCTGCCTGGACGCCTTGGACGACGTCCGTGAAGTCATGCGGCTGTTGTCCGCGCGTCAGTAGAGCCCGGGTGCCCGCGTGAAGATGAGGCTGTGGACATGCACTCGGCGATCACCTTCGTCGTCGGTGATCTTCCTGCGTGTTGGCAGTCAGCAAAAATGAGACGCTATCCTTCTCGGCGACGCCTGGCTCATTACGTGCCTCAAGAGCTAGCCCTCAACGTGTGGTGAAACAGCGTCTCCACAGCGATGCCCTGGCGGGGATACGCTCGTGGTTCGAATCCGCGTGGCGGCGCTGGTTGGCCCGCCTAGCGTTTCCTCAGCACATGAAGAAGATACTGGTCCAAGCCGCCAGCTTGAAGAATATCGTACGGAGGCGTACCCGGCTCCAAGGGTTCAGCTTGCAGACGCTGGCCCGTGGTTAGGTTCATAACAGCGCCTGTTTCCATGTCCACCTCTGCCACTTGGCCTTCTTCGAATACCTTGCTCACGCCTGGGCACAGCAGCGCCGGAAAACCAACGTGGATGCAGTTCCGGAAGAAAACCCGCGCCATGGAGTCGGCGACGGCAACGGAGATACCCAGCGTACGCAGCAGACGCGGAGCCGGACGGCTGGAGCCGCACCCAAAGTTACGCCCCGCGACGATGATGTCCCCTTTGCGGACTTGAGCTGACCACCCGGGCCGATTGGCAGACATGCAGTGCGAGGCCGCCTCCTCTGGTGTAATGTTTGGGTGAGCCAGCACCTTGGACCCCGGCATCATGACGTCCGTGCTGATGTGGTCGCCGAAGGTCCAAACGCGGCCGCTGAAGCGGGTTGCATGGGGTAGATCGGATGTCTCACTCATATATTCCACCAACCTAGAGAAATCTGCGGGGATCGACGATCTCCCCGGCAACGGCAGAGGCAACCACTGTAGCTGGGTTTGCCAGATAGACCTCCGCCTGCTCGCTGCCCATCCGACCAAGGAAGTTGCGTGGGCCGGACGAGATGCAGATGTCCTTGTCGGCCAGCACTCCCATGTGCAATCCCGAACAGGCTCCGCAGGTGGACCCGGTAATCAGGGCTCCTGCGTCAGAGAACACGTTCCATATTCCCTCTTTGAGGCATTGACTCCAGATCGCCTGGGACGCGGGGGTAACGATGAGCCGGACGTCTCTATGCACGCTGCGGCCCTTCAGAACACTGGCAGCCATCCTGAAGTCCTCCATACGGCCATTGGTGCACGTACCCAGGAAGGCCTGAGTGATTCTCAGGTGATCCCCCTCGACGTCCGTGACGGGCACGCTGCGTCCCGGGTCATGAGGACGAGCTACGTAGGGAGGCAAGTCCGTAACATCCACTTCATACACCTTCGCATAGGCAGCGTCCGAATCCAGCGCTGTGGGCAGTGGAGGGCGTCTCATCTTGCCGTCCAGGTATTCCAGAGTCTTGTCGTCGCAAGGGAAAATACCAAACTTTGCGCCCAACTCCGCCGCCATATTCGCGATGCTGAAGCGGCTCGCCATGCTCATCTGATGCACCGCTGGTCCTACGAACTCAATAGACTTATAGAGGGCCGCGTCTGTTCCATATTTCCCCGCCAGGTACAGAGCCACGTCCTTACCGACGACGAACCCTTCCGCGCCGGCCAACCTGCCGTGCAAGACGCATTTGATGCTTTCCGGCACGCGCAGCCACAGTTTGCCAAGGGCGAGGACGAGGACGAGCTCCTCGTTGAGCGAGCAGGAAGCTACGTTAAAGCAACCGTAGCTCGTCGAATGAGAGTCTACGCTAGCGATGAGGTCACCCGGAGAAACATAACCGTGATTGGGGAAAAGCTCGTGGAGGATGCCATGACGGCCCCAGTCAAAGAAATGCGTTACGCCATATTTTTTGACAAACCGCCGTATTTCGGTCATTGCATTGGCGGCCTCCACAGTCGGGGCCGGAGCAAGGTGGTCGTCGACGACGTAAACTTTATCAGAGTCAAAGAGGCGCGCCACTCCTAGCTTTTCAAGTCGTCGAATCGCCGCCAGGCCGCTGGAGCCGCTTATGAGCGCCGTGCCGTCCACCGAGGCCCAGATATACTGCCCAGGACGCACAAGCGACGCGCCGCAGTGTGCCGCAAGGATCTTTTCCGTCATTGTCATGCCCATGAGTCAACCCCCACTCCAGTCATTCGATGCGTTTAACTGACAAAAAGGCTTATAGCCTCCCGGACGCACTTCATGAGCGCGGCGACGGAGCGAGCCTGGGTGTGGCAGTCAGGAAGAGCAGGGACGCTGCGACATAGCACTCCTCGCTGTTCCGTCAATCGCCACGGTGAAAATGCGAGGACCCACTTCATCATTCTCGACCTCGACCCTGCTTGGAGTCAGGCTTTAAGCCGGGATTTCTCCCATTTGAGCCGTCTCCGACTCTCCTGTGGGCTCGAAAGGAACGGCTGCAGTTTATCACCGGTCTTTGGGCGCTCGTCAACTTTCTGTACTCTTTCTGGAGATTAATGGGTTCTCTTGCGTTCTAGTCGAATAGTCACTGTTTCTCATATGTATGTGGTGGACGATCGAGCCAAGTGCAGGAGAACTCAGTTGGGTGAAAGCTAGTCGTCATACAACCATGTCCCCCTCCAAACGGTGGAACTGCAGCAGACTTTGGTGGACCTAGGCCTGACTTAGCAGATCACCATAGAAGAAAGCTCCTAACCCCGTTGATCCGCGAAACAGCGTACCATCTAGAAATCCTTCGGGATGCCGGTTAACAGCGCCCAAAGCCGTATCGACCGGTGGGACGTGTCTTTTGGAGCACCAAGATTCCCAAAATGCGCGGAAGGCGCGAGGAGACTCCGACCACCGATGGCCTGAATAACAGAGGAAGGTCAAACACCTCAAGATAGGTATGGCAATCCTATCCAGGGAGTTGTCCCGCAGGCTCCGCCAGCGGAGCCAAGTCACTCCGGTTCCTGTTTGCTCGGCAGCTCGCTAGGGCGCTTGCTCACTTGACGCCGACTCGTTTGGCAGCCTCAATTTCGCACAAGTGCTACCTGCCGGTGTTCTGCTCTCGTGAAGGCCACCATCCCCACAAGCTCTCAGTCCCGCACTGAGTGCACGTCATGCGCGCGGCGACGAAGCCATGACCGTGACAGGACTGGCACGAAAAGGTCTTTTTGATGGCGTATCCCGGTGTCGCCTGAAGGTCATCGGAGGTCGCCTCGACCTTGCCCCTGACCCCTTCGATTGAGCCTGCCAGCGCTTGGAGCACCTGCTGTATCTGCCGGATGGCGACGCGTGTCTCCGAGACCGCGCTTTCAAGCTGCTCGACCTTCTTCGTGATGGACTCCAGCGCATCCGGACGGGCCGCGAGGCTGGCTGCCGGGCCGCGAGGGGAATCAGGTGTGGCGGTGGGGCGTCCTGCCCCGTCTGGCGTCTGCGCGCGGGACACGGACGGACGGACCGCGCCTCCGTTCGTCGCGGGTCCACCCTTGCTTTCGTTGCGCACTGACAGCAGGGAATCGATCTCCGCCTGCGTCATTACCTGATTGGTTGTACTCATGTCGTCCTCCGGCCCATCAGTAATCCAGCACCTGAACAACCAGCACGTGCTGGAAGTCAGAGTTCGCCAGGTTGATGTCGTACGGCTCCACCGCATGGAGGCGGCTGTCATAGCAAATCCGTACAACAGGTCTCCCGATATGCCCGGAGTTGCCGTCGGTTATGATCCCGACTGCTCCCGTATTGAGCTTGACGGCGACTCCCGTGGGATACAGCGGGACCTGCCTCGCAAAAATCCCTACCAGATCTGGGTCGAACAGGTCTCCGCTGTAGGCCATGACATACTCAGCAGCCTCGTGTGGGAGATACGCCTTTCGGCCTGGCCGTTCGGACACGAGTTCATAGTAGGCGTCCGCTATGGCGATGATTCTGGCTGAAAGGCAGATGTCTTTGCCCCTGAGGCCATGCGAATAGCCGCTGCCGTTCCATCTTTCGTGGTGCTGGAGAACAGCCTGAACGACGTCGGGACCGAAGCCGCCGCTCCGGCTGAGGATTGTGGCGCCAAGCTCCGGATGCTTCTGCACATCCCGCGACTCTCTCTGGATGGACTCCTCCTTTTCAAGAGCGCCACTGGGAAGCTTAATGAACCCGACATCCATCAGCAGCGCCGCCAACCCCAAGCTCAACAGCGCGAGCGGCTTATACCCGGCCCGTTTGCCCATCAGGAACGACATCTCGGCCACTTTGACAGGCCGGAAGTACATGAAGTCGTCGGGTGACGTGCAGCCCGCCACGTTCACCTCACCAATGACCTCCGGGAAAAGGTTCTGAATCATGACATGCAACGGCCTCTCAAGCTGTTTGACGAGCAGCTCATCGAGAGTCGAGGCGCCGCGGCTTTCGGTCATGAGTTGGCGCAGGGCCTGGACCGCCTCCGACTCCACGTTCGGGGCCACCAGGGGCTGCACGGGCACGTCGCTGACGCGCCAGTCTTCCACGAGGACCTCTCGAACGCCCTGGATGGTGAGCGACCTCAACGAGTCCACGCCCATCTTGGCGCCGGCCTCGAACAAAAGGTTGCCGCGGCTGTCGTACACGGCCCTTCCCAAAACCATCCCGGGCTTGACGCACTTGGCGGAGACCCGCCGCATATCACGCCTCTCCCGCCCGCACCCGCGCGGCTGCCGCGACGCAACGGGTCGGCTCTGGAGTCCCTGAAGACCGCTTCTGATAGAAGCAGATGCCCAGCCTTTCGAATTCGCTCTCGGGCGTGACCACCAGCGCTTCACTGGCTCCTATGAACAAGACCCCGTTCGGTTTGAGGGCGCGGTGGAACTTGCGGATGAGGTTTGCCTTGGCCACCTCGGTGAAGTAGATCACCACGTTGCGACAGATGATGAGATCAAATCCCGATTCGAAGGGGTCACTCAGAAGATTAAGGCACTTGACCTCCACCTGTTTCTTTATTTTGTCGGTAATCCGGGAACTTCCATCCGACGTGCTGAAGTATTTCAAGAGACGCCAGCTTTCCACGCCCGCGACGTCGGAGGGAGAGTACGGCCCGCCGTGCCGTGCGATTTCCATGACCTTCTCGTCTATGTCCGTGGCTAGAATTCGATGGGCGGTCCCAGGGGAGATTTCGTCAAGAAGAATGGCGACGGAGTACGCCTCAGCGCCATGCGAGCACCCCGCGCTCCAGATATTCAATCTCCGGTTACGTCGCAGCAAGTCCGGCAGGATGACCGTTTTGAGCAGTTCGAAGTGCTGCTTGTCGCGAAAGAACTCGGAGACATTGATGGTCAAGAAGTCGCGCAGTTTCTTGAGGGCGGCGGGGTCTCTCCGCAATATTTCGCAATACGGAACAACGCCCGACGGCTGGCTGTTTATGAACCCGTCCAGGCGTCGCCGCATCTGCTGGTCCTTGTAGCAGTCCAGGTCGATCCCGGTCAGAGCCAGTGTTTTTTGCTTCAGGTAGCTATATTCATGGTCGTTCAAGGGCGCACTTCCCTTCCAGGCGCAAAGGTCATTCCATGGCGCACATGCGGACGATTTCCTCCGCCATCTCGTGAAGAGGCACTATCTTGTCCGCGTTCCCCGCGTCGACAACGCTCTTCGGCATGCCATAGACCGTGCACGTAGACTCGGCCTCGACGACAACGCCGCCCCCCGCCGCCTTTATGGCGGCGGCGCCGTCGCTTCCGTCAGACCCCATGCCAGTGAGCACCACGCCGAGACACCTGGCGCCATAGGCCCTGGTGACGGACTGCATGGTTACGTCAACCGACGGACGTACATTGCATACGAGCGGGTCCTGGTTGAGGCCGATGTCCCCGTCTCCGGTCACAACCATGTGGAATCCACCGGGCGCGACAAGCCCAAGCCCCCTTTGAATGCTGTCTCCGGTTCGCGCCTCTCTCACGGCTATCTGGGACATATCCCCCAACCTCTTGGCGAGAGACCCGGTGAACTCGGGCGGCATGTGTTGGACGATAAGTATCGCGGCCGGGATGTCCGCCGGAAGCACCGGGACCACTGCGCAGAGGGCGCGCGGGCCGCCGGTGGAGGCGCCGATCACGACCACCCTGTTCAGGTCACGCGCGGCCCGCGGTTTCCCTCGTCCGACCGCAGGTGTACCGGAGACGCGCCGGGCGATATACCCAAGCCTGGGCCTGGGTATTTTGGCCGCCTGTTTGACCTTCTGAGCCAGGTTCGTCCCCGTTCCGTCAACACCCACCGGGTTGGCGGGAGAGGGCTTGAGAAAGAAATCGACCGCGCCCAGCTCAAGGGCTTCGATTGTGGGCTGCGCGTCCTGCCCGGCGTGACTGCTCACGACAACCACAGGAACAGGACATTCGGCCATGATGTGCCTGAGGGCGGTCAGCCCATCCATGCCGGGCATTTGCAGGTCCAGCGTCACAACGTCAGGGTTCAGAGAGCGCACCTTCTCAATGGCGTCCCGCCCGTCACTCGCATAGCCGATGATCTCTATTCCCTGATCCGCGCTCAGATGCTTGGCGATCATCCGCTTGGCAAAGTTCGAGTCATCCACTATCAGCACCCTGACGCCGCGCGCTCCGGCTGACTCCCTCAACATAGCCCCCAAAACAGCCTGCCTTTCACCTCGCAACCAGCCCTCGCCCGCAAGCAAGCGCCCGCCGAGGTCATGTCCCCTGACCCGCCAGTTTCTTCACCGCGGTGAGCACCCTATCGGAATCGTACGGCTTCACCACGAAATCCCTGGCTCCCGCTTTCAACGCCTCAATCACAATGGACTGCTGGCCCATGGCGGTAACCATTGCCACGCGAGCAGTCGGGTCCAGCTTCCTGATCTCTTTCAACGCCTGCAGCCCGTCCATATCGGGCATGGTGATGTCCAGCAGGACCGCATCCGGCCTGTTCGCCTTGTACTTCTGAACGGCCTCCAGACCGTTGGAGGCCTCAATGACCTCATATCCGCTCGTGGTCAATAACTTCGTGCACTTCATACGCATGAAGGCAGCATCGTCCACCACCATGACTTTCATTGGACAACCCCCTATAAGTCTTTGACCTCTTGCCCGGAACTTGTGATAGCCACTTTGCCCGTGTCCAGATGCATGCGGACCGTGCGTCCGCGGTGTCCACCAAGCTCGGAGGCGGCCACCGCGAGGCCTTCCCTGACCACAGCCGCCTTCGCCGCCTCCGCGTTCCTTTCACCCGTTTTGAATATGCCGTTGAACCCTGCCGTGGCCACCAACTGCGCGCCGCCCGTCATCTTCACGACGATGCGGGAGGTCACCGCCCCGCATCTGCTCATTTCCCGAAGCAGCAGGGGGACAGCCGTATCCGCATACTTGGGAGAGGGCCCGCCGTCTCTGCCGTCATGGTGGGGCAGTACGACGTGCGCCATCCCTCCCACTCTGGACACGGGATCGTAAGCGCACAGAGCGATGCACGACCCCAGCCCGAGACACGTCAAGACAGCGGAAGAAGAGTTTGTCACCCGCATCTCACCCATGCCTACCACTATGGTTTCCCCCTGACTTGTCATGGCATGTTCCGGCAGTTCACCAGGGCTACCTGCAAACTGCGGCTCGGCAGCACCAGGAATGACCCCTCGACTTTCCGACCGCGGATATCAAAAACGGTCTCGACAATCGGTGCTACATCGGTCTCTCCCATTATCTCAGCGAGGGCCGCGTCCAGAATGGCCCCCGCCATGTCCATCATCACCGCGGGAGGAGACACGCGCAGGTCGAGACCGGAGGCGTCGGCCAGCGTTGCAAGAAAAGAAGACCCCATGATGTTGCCCACCTCGCCGAGCACGGACTGCTCCATCTCTCCCTGGAGATCGGTGGAACCCGGCGCGCTATCCAGGAGGATTTCCACCAGTCCCTGGGCGGTCTTCGGCTGGTAAACAATAAGCACGTGCGCGGCGGCGCTACCCGTAACCCCCAGGTATATCCCCACGGTGCGGGTCTCCGGACCGCCAAGCAGACTCGCCGCGTCCTTGACCAGCACGGGTCTGGCGCTGAGCGATATCACGTCCACCTCGTGGCCGACCAGTCGGGACAGACTTGTGATAGCGTTCGCCGCTCCCTTGCTGGCCAGCCTGACCCATGTGTCAAGTCCCGTTTCGTTCACTACTGCATTGTGCATGCTCATTGTGCAGTCTCCTATCGGCGGTCACAACCGCGTCAGCCGCGTCTTCTCCGAGCCTGGCGCATCTTCCGGGGGTCGCGCTGGGACCCCACGTCACGGGTCGGATGCGCACGGAGACTCACCCTCCTTTGTGAATCGCTTGCTGCCCTCCATCACGTCTTGGGCTCACCGTTCACCTCACGGCCGCTCCCACGCAGGCGTCCGCCGCGCTCCGTGCTCCGTGGTCGGCGCGCTGCGTAATCAGCGAGGGAACGTCCAGAATCAGCACGACTCGTCCATCGCCCAGGATGCTGGCTCCGGCGATGCCGCGAACGTCGCCGATGTACCGACCCAGGGACTTGACCATGATCTCCTGGGTTTCCATCAGCGAGTCCACCGCCAGCCCGATTCGTCTCTCGCCGCACCGGACAACGATTGCAAAAGCATTGTCCGAGCCCTTGACCATCTTTGCCCCCGCCCGTAGTGTTGAGCTCAGACGAAGAAGCGGCACAACGTCTCCTCTGAGCCTGATCGCCTCGTTTCCTCCAACGGTGTGAATCTGCCCCGCCTCAAGCTTCACTGTCTCGAGCACGTACACCAGAGGGAGGGCATAGAGCGTCCTGTCCGAGGAAACGAGAAGGGCCTGCAAAGTCGCAAGCGTGAGGGGCAGCTTCAACATGAATGTCGTGCCCCGTCCCATTTTGGTATCAACAAGGACAAAGCCGTTGATGGCTTGTACACTGGTCCGGACGATGTCCATGCCCACTCCGCGGCCTGACACCTCGGTGGCTTGTTTGGCGGTGGATACACCCGGCATGAAAATGAGATCGATTGCTTCAGCGTCTGATAGTCGAGACGCCGTCTCGGCGGGGATGAGCCCCTTCCGTGCAGCCGACTCCCTGAGCGCGTCTGGGTTGATTCCCCGGCCATCGTCTTCAATTGTGATCACGATGTGACCCTGCTCGTGATACGCGGACAGCCGGATGACGCCGGTCTCCGGTTTACCCGCGTTGCTTCGCTGTTCCGGAGCTTCGATTCCGTGGTCGACCGCGTTCCTCAGAAGGTGGACCAGGGGGTCGCGAATGCGCTCTATCACGGAACGGTCTATCTCCGTCTCCTGGCCCTGCACGATGAAGTCTATTTTCTTGCCAGCCTTTTGAGCCAAGTCCCTCACCATGCGGGGGAAGCCGTTGAATACACCGCCGATGGGCAGCATCCTCAGCTTCATTGTGTTTCCCTGAAGGCTGTCCACGACCTTCACGATATGCGCGGAGGTCTTGCGCAAGGACTGCACCAGCACATCCTCTTTGCACTTGGACTCCAGGTCCCTGCAGATCTGGGCTATCCTGGTCCGGTCAATCACCAGTTCCCCTATGTTGTTCATCAAGTCGTCCAGCCGCTCCACGTCAACGCGGATCGTCTGGGTCTGCTGACTTGTCTTCCGGGGCGCCGCGTCATCCTCGGAAGCCCGCTGGCCCGGAGCTCCCGCGTCTCCCACAACAAAGGGAGTGATGTCCACATGGGACACCTCGTCAACCGAAGACGTTGCTTTTCTCAGCGCCTCGGTGTCCCGGGAGCTTGCGACGATCAACTCGATTGCAAGACCAGCCTGCTCCTGTTCAATCTCCTGCCGGGACGGCACGGAGTGGAGGACCTCCCCAAGTCCGGAAAGCTCCGTAAGCACCTGAAGGCAGCGCACCGCCGCCCATGAGGTCTCTTTGTGCAGCACGACCTTTACCCTGAAGGCGTTGTGTCCCGTCGCCAGTAGCGACCGCAGTTTGTCTTGCGTCTCCCTGCTGAGCGCGACTGCCGTCTGCACGGACGCGCCGGCCGGAGCCTGGTCGGTATGGGGCTGCCCGCTTCCCGCCGCCTGCAGTTCCGCCAGCGCCGCCGCGATTTCCACCTCGCCGTTTCCGGGAGACGCAAGCTCGTCGCGCAGCAGCTTGAGGATGTCGAGGCTGTGCAGAAGCGCGTCCGCGACCGGGCTGCTGACCACCAGGGTGCCTTTCCGCAGTCTGTCCAGGACGCTCTCCATGGCGTGCGCCAGTTCGGCCATCCGCCTGTGGCCGAGCATTCCGGAAGACCCTTTCAGTGTGTGGGCCGCCCGAAAGATCGCCTGCAGGAGCTCCGGGTTCGTTTTCTCCCTTTCGAGCCGGACAACGTCCTCATCCAGCATCTGCAAGAGCTCGTCCGCCTCCTGCAGAAAGGCCTTGATGTCTTCCTGTGTTGTATCGGCTGCCAACTGCATGACTTCAACACCTGTATCGCCGACGTTGCCTGCTCGAAATATGCCCCGGGCGGACCCGGTACCGCCCGCGGCCTTTGTCCAATTCGCCTTTGGCTGACAGGAAGCGCTCGGCAGGGCGGTGACTAGCGTCCGGCCAAGGCCGCCACCGGGACTTTCCCCGCGAGAGCACCCTTTTCCGACTGCGAAAGAACCTGATTCAGATCAAGCAGGATGATAAGCCTGTCCTTGAGCTTGGCGATACCCGTCAGGTACTCCGCAGCCGTGGTGACGAGAACGTTGGAGACAGGCTCCACAACGCTGGACGGTATTCGGAGGACCTCCGTCACCGAGTCCACGATCATGCCGATGTCCTGTCCCCCGGTATCCACCACCACTATGCGGCTGTCTTTGCTCTGCTTCGCGGCAGGCAGGCAGAACCTCTCCCGCAGGTTGACGACAGGAATGACTTTCCCCCGGAGGTTGATGACTCCTTCCACGAAACTCGGCGTCCGGGGAACCCTCGTGATGTCCTGCATGCGGATAATCTCCCGCACGGACCCGATATCCACTCCGTAGGCCTCCGCACCGAGGTTGAGGACGACGAGTTGCTTCTCTTCCTGCAGGCTAGCGTTACCCATTGGGCTCCTCCTGCCCTTTCTTGCCTCAACGACAAGGGAAAACCGCGTCAGGAACGCGGCCTCCCGTCTCCAACCGTGGCTATGCCCTGGCGACCACTTTCTTGCCGTTGACGCCCGGCGCCACGAGAGCTTCCACCTTTGCGAACTTGTGCGGCCTCTGAGCTACGGGAGGCGCCTCGGATTTGCCCTCATCGGTCTCGCCCAGCTTGAAAGCCGCCACGGCTTGCCGAAGCTCCTGCGCCATCTGGTCCAGCGACTGGGCCGAGCCCACGATCTTCTCCATCTCGGAGCTGATCTCGACGGCAGAGGCGGACGCCTCCTCCGTGGTGGCGCTGTTCTCCTCAGTGACGGCTGCTATCCTCTCCAGAGACTTGGCTACCTCACTGCTTGTGGCCGCCATCTCCTCGGACGCCGCCGAATTCGCCTCCGCGACTCTGTTCACGCCGTCAATGGTCTTCACCATTTCATCGCTGGAAGCGCTGACCTCCTCCGCTGCGGCGGAGATCTGCTCAATCTGGCCGGCGACCGCCTCCACCGACGCGATAATCTGGTGAAGCGCCTGCGCGGCCTCGTCAGCGAGGCGGAGACCATCGGCCATGCCCTTAGCGCTGTTTTCGGCGGCCGCGGTGGACTCCGCGACTCCTCGCTGGACGGTATCAATGAGGCTGGCGATCTCCTTGGTCGCGGCCGTGACGCGTTCGGCTAGCTTCCGCACCTCATCCGCTACGACGGCGAAGCCCCTGCCCTGCTCGCCTGCCCTGGCCGCCTCGATAGCCGCGTTCAAGGCCAGCAGGTTGGTCTGAGCTGCAATGTCGTCAATGACCGCGACGATCTTGCCGATTTGCGCGGACCGCTGTCCGAGTTCCGAAATCTTGCCGGAGGCGGCGTCCACCGACGCTTTGATGCCCCGCATGCCGTCGGAGGTCTGCTGGACGGCGTTTTTCCCGGCGCGGGCGGCTTCGTTGGCCCGGCGGGCTCCGTCGGCGGAGGCCTGCGCGCTTTTTGCCACGTCGCCTATGGCCTTGGAGACCTGGCTCACGATGGTCGAGGCCTGATCAATGGCCGCCGCCTGCTCCTGACTACCCTTGGCTATCTGACTCACCGCGCTCGACAATTGCGTCATGGCGGTGTTGGTCTCCTGGACGTTCTTGGCCTGGTCCTCGGCCCCCTTGGCAACCTGCCTGCTGCCCTCCGACATCTCCTGCGTGGCGCGGCCGGCGTGCTCAGCGCTCGTGGCCAGTTGCCCACTGGATTCAGCCAGGCTGTTCCCAATCCCCTTCGTCTGGCCAATAGTCTTGCGGAGGCTCATGACCATTCGGTGGAAAGCGTTGGCAAGGACATCGTCTTCCGACTGAGGCTTGACCTCCACGGAAAGATCGCCGATGGCGATTCTCTCGGCGGAAGCGGACATGGAGCGCAGGTAGCCCACCATCCGGGAGAATGCCCCGGCCATCTCACCAATCTCATCCTCAAAGACCGGATCAATGCTTCTGGCGCGCACCTCCTGGTTCAAGTCGCCCGCGGCGATGCCGTCGGCCACCCGGCGCAAGTCATTGATGGAGCCTGCGATGCTCCCCGCCATGTACAAGCCGGCAACCGCGCCTATGGCGATCATGACTAGGATTGCCGCAATGATGGTGGTCGTCGCCGCATTCCGCGCGTCGTGGGCGCTGGCGAGCGCCGCAGCCTGTTCGTCGCTGGCGAGGCGTACCATTTCGTCAGCGGTCTCGAACATGGTTGTCGCCGAAACATCCCATTTCCTCATGGCGATGGAGCCGCCTGCCCGGTCACCGGCGATGTACAGGGCCGCCATAGCCTCTCCACCATCCACGAACGCCTTGTTGCTGCTGAGAAACTGGTCGAGCTCTCGAACGCCCTGAGTATTGGCCGAGGCGCGGATTTTCTGGGCCACCGCCGCGACCTCCTGGCCCTGCGCCCGCGCCTGTCCGAGCGAGTCCTTGTCGGCGGTGAGCGCGTAGTCCGTGAAATACTGCCATTGGGTGGTCGCGAGAACCTTCAATTGCATTACGTTTTCCGTATACTCAGCCTTTGCCCGGACTGAGTCCGCGGAGCCTGCAATGGAGTCCATGCCGCGGTAGCCCACGAAGCCGACGGCCAGCACCATTCCCAACACCGCGGCAACCATGGCGACCAGCTTGACTTTGAGGCTCATCCTTCTTCTGGCGCCATGAGACTGACGCGCGTTGCTGTTTCCCGAGCGCTGCTGTTCTTGTGTCTTCACGGCCCGATACCCCCTGCTGTTACTGCCCTCAAGCAAGTTTCCCGCCCGCGCCGGTGCGGGAGACCCGGTCCGGCCCCCGCGCACGTTTGTGAGACTTCACCCAAAAGCGTAGTCACTCTCTGCCCTTTTGCCGAGAAGGATAGCCCCACGACGATGCTGGGGGAATTCCTGTGTCGCGGTCTGAGGGGAAGCACTCACCGCTCCGGGCTGATGCCGCGCCGCGGACGACACGATAGCGGCTAGACCTGCTCGGCTGCGCAGGTGTTCAAGTCTGCAAGGGCCTCACGACGTCAGGAAGTGGCGCGTCCGCGAAGGTCAGGAGAACGCGCTGCAGAGCGAGTCGCGTGAACACAGGGCAAGGAGAGTATCGGCAAGACTTTGACCTTCTACAGGACGGGGCGAGTTCAGCGCTGGAATCAGCGACATTTCTCGATACCACGGACAAACGTTCGAGGCGTTTTGGCACTACAACGGCATGGTCAACAACGCAGATGAGACCCTTGACATACTCTCACACCACCGGGCAGCAAGTTTGGCATGCGTACAATATGTAGCAGCGGCCATGCGGATGGATCCCACAGTTTCTTGTCATGTTCTCTAGGCCGCCAATGCTAGCCTGCATTTCAGGGGGAGTTCGAGTCTCCCACGTCTCCACCCAGAAACACGGACCAGATTGCGCCTGCTGCTCTCCCCAAACAGCGGGCGCTTCTTTTTCCAGGACGTACAGCTCCACGTCGCTGTCAGGGCGTGTCGTGGCAATCTCCAGCAGAGGCCGGAAGGGCGGCTTGGCGCGGATGGCCACCACACGGTGCTCTTCCTTCGCGTCCACGTAGACATTGTCCCCACGCGTGTGGGAGTGAACCGGCCGGACTTCCAGAACTCCACATCCTTCCGGGCGTTGGTCCCCACACGCGGAGGGGTGAACTGCGTCAAACAGAGGTACGGTGATGAATGGCACCAGTAAAAGCACGCACTGTGTCTTAGATATAGATGCGTAGCGAGAGGCGGTATGAGGTAACAGGCCCACAAAGCTGTCATTAAGAAATCCTTGTGGACACCGATTGACAACCGTCCAAATCCGTTTTGCCCGGCGGGATGCGCCTTGTAGAGCGCCTCGACTCCAAACATATGTCGGAGGAGCGAGGGGACGACCACAGCCTGTGGCCCAAATAACGTGGGAAGGTCAGTCACTCTGCCCCATCAAACGAGCCTCTACCAGCCCTGGATGTCTTCAGTTTCTTGAGCAGAAAAACTGCCCGCTTTTTGCTGACGCGTTACGCGAGGAACGTATGATAGCTCCTGTTGCTTGCATTTATAAGCTACTTAGCAGTTGCATGATACGTTATGCGTGCTTTATTGCTTGACAGCAGCACATTGGCATGATATTGAATATCGCGACAACATCATCGCAAGAGTGGAGTTCTCGTCGCGATGACCTCCTTAGGCGCAGCGAAACTGACGTGCGTCAGGAGCACTCCGGCACAGTTGCCCGGAATGCAAAAGGGACTCCTATCTGCGCCTGGCAGCCTCCCGGTCATCCGATGGGCCTCAGATTAGACCGAAACAACGAGCCCCACAGCCTGCTTTGCGCCTACCGCTGCTCACAAGGAGGAAGAATCCATGACAATCCGTGGAGGATACCAGCGCCAAATACTGCGTGTGGACCTGACCAGACAGATCGTCTCCAAAGAGCCGCTCCCGAGCGAGGACGTTCTTCGTAAGTTCATCGGCGGCACTGGTCTGGGGCTGTACTATCTCCTCAAGGAAGCCCCTATGAACGTGAGCGCTACGGACCCACGCGCTCCTCTCCTGTTCATGACAGGCCCCCTCGCGGGCACGCCTGCTCCCAGCTCCGCCAACTGGGTCACCATCTGCTTCCACTACAGCATTCCGTACGCTGCGGGCGTCGGGCACGGGCACGGGTTCTGGGCGGCCTATCTGAAGCACGCGGGCTACGAAGGCATCATCATCACCGGGAAGGCGGCCAAGCCGGTCTACCTGTGGATAGACGACGACCACGTGACCCTCCGGGACGCGAGCCAGCTCTGGGGGCTGGGCACGCGCGAGACGGAGCGGCGCATCAAGATAGAGCTGAAGGACGAGGAGAAAATCAGCGTCGCGTCCATCGGCCAGGCGGGAGAGGCCATGATGCCGGGCGCGTCTGTGAAAGCGGACCGCAACCACGGCGCGGGTAAGGGCAGCCCCGGCGCAATCATGGGCAGCAAGAACTTGAAGGCCATCGCCGTGCGCGGCACAGGACAGGTCCCTCTGGCCAACTCCGTCGCTCTGCTCGACGGCGTGGCCGAATGGGAGAAGAACTTAACGTCACTCGAGCCGAAGCAGGGACAGCTCTCCACATACAGCCATCTCCGGGACGGCGGCATCACGCGGGTGTACGCAAGCCTTATGGGAACCACCTATCGCGTCGCTTACAAAAACATGACCGACCCTGAAGGCGGATGGCGCTATGCCCAAAACTGGGTGGACGCGTGCAAGGATTGGAAGGTGGTCCCCCAGCCCTCCTACAACTGCAAAGTGGGGTGCGCCTATAACGTGACCATGACCAATGGCCCCTTCGCAGGCATGACTGTGAGTTTCTGTGGCGGTGGGGAGAACACCGAGGGCGCGGCAGCCATGATCGGGGTGGACAACCCCGCGCACGCCATGATATTGACTGACCACTATGACGATATCGGGGTCGAGGCGGGAACGTTTGGCGCGGTGGTGGGAATGGCCTTCGAGGCGTACAACCGAGGCTGGCTCACCAAGAAGGACACGGACGGGCTTGAACTGACGTGGGGCAACTGGGAGGCGGCCCTGGCGCTTATTGACAAGATGCTGAAGCGGGAAGGCATTGGCGCCAAGCTCGCGGAGGGGCTCAGGGTCGCTCCTCAAATCCTCGGCAGGGAAAAGGGACTCGTGGACGATTTCCGCAAGATCGCCGTGCACATCAAGGGCGCCGGCATCAACATCCACGACTGGCGGCCGATGTGGAGTGTGCTCTTCGGATACATTATCGCAGGGACGGGTCCGTGCCATCAGGCGATGGGCTCCGACCATCGTCCCAACGACGATGTTGGATATCCCACGGTGACCCCGGGAATCGCGGACTCTCTGGAAGGAGCCTTGGCGAAAGTTGACTCTGTTCGGATGACACAATTCGCCAAAGTGTGGTGGGATAGCCTTGGCATTTGCTGGTTCGCTGTCTCCGGGGTGGCCCACGGGCTCACTTCGACGGTCAGCGCCGTCCGAGATACAGTGGGCTGGGACGACTTTTCAAACGAAGAGGCAGTGCGGGCGGGTGAACGCATCGTCAACGCGATGCGGCTGGTGTACGTGAAGCGCGGCTTCAAGAAAAGCGATGAGTTCGAGATCGGCCCCAGGTTCCTGGAGCCCGCCCCCGTGGGCCCGGCGAAGGGTAGGACGATCGCGCCCTATGTTCCGGCGATGGTGGACGAGTACTACAAGCAGCTAGGGTGGGATGTCCCCACGGGGAAGCCCACTCTCCAGGGCCTGCGCAAGCTCGGCCTGGAGGAGTTCGCGTAAACCAGGATGTGGGGCAAGCGCCGTCCGGATGAGCGTTTTTTCGCTGAAGAGCAGGAGAAGGAGGTTGGCAATGCTACGGACTCGGCAAGCCAAGTTACTTGGGGTTCTTCTCACGGTGGCGATGCTCGGGCTGAGCGCCTGCCAGGCGGCGGAGCCCGTGCCTGGGGTGACCGCGGACGAGATCAAGATCGGCGTCCCGACGGTCTTCACCGGCTCCCTCGCGCTGGACGGGGACTTCACCAAGAAGACGGTGGACCTGATTGTGAACAGGGCGAACGCAGCCGGAGGCGTCAACGGCAGGAAGATCAAAATCGTCTACGAGGATGACGGCTGTGACGCGACCAAGGGCGTAGCGGCCGTGCGGAAGCTGCTTGACCGGGACCAGGTGTTTGCGATTCTTGGGACCTCCTGCACGCCTGTCTCGGTCGCTGTCTCTCAGCTCGCTGACCAGGAGAAGTTTCCCTTCCTGATTGGCGTGCCCCTGCCGGTCAAGGTGGCGCAGGAGTACCATCGCTACACGTTCGTGAATAACATCATCGGGACTGAACAGGCGCCTGCTCTGACGGACTGGGTGATGCAGAACATGAAGCCGAAGCGCGTCGCTCTCCTCTACTACGAGCTGGAGTCGGCCAACAGCCTCAACGACGGGATCAAGGCGTACCTGAAGAGCAAGTACAACATGGATCCCGTCGCCGACGAGCACTTCAAGTTCGGGCAGGCGGACATCAGCGCCAATATCCTTCGCGTCAAGGCCTCCAACCCGGATGTGGTCGTCGCTTCCGTGCTCGGGACTCAGGGCGGCGCGCAGCTCCAGCAGGTACGACAGATGGGTATCACGGCACCTATTGTCGGCGGCACGTTCCTCAACATCGTCGGCACCGCCAAGGCGGCCGGGTCGGCCATAGACGGTGTCACGTACCTGGAGATGCATGCGGACAGCCCGGACGGGGCCACGAACGCGTCGTTTGCTGAGTTCATCAAAGACTTCCGGACGGCGTATGCGGACATCCCCACGCGCGACATGGGGACGGTCAACTGGACCGTGGGCGCGGCGACGGCGTCCATGATCGAGGGCCTGAAGCGCGCCGGCCGCGATATCACACGCGAGAAGCTCGTTGACGCGCTTGAGACGCTGAACAAGTTCGACGCCAAGACGGCCGTCATCACGTATACCAACAAGTCGCACTACGGACCGGCCATGGTCAACATCTACAGATGGAAAGCTGACGGCACCAGGACGAAAATCGCTGGCCCCATAGAGGTCAAGAAGTAAGGCGTCTGCAACGGGAAGAGCCAGGAGAGGGGCCCTCCGGTGCAAACGGAGGGCCCCGAAGGACCGCTCGTGGTAATTGGCATTCAGGACGCCCTCCAGGCGCTGGTGACAGGGCTGGCCATGGGCAGCCTTTACGGTCTTCTGGGCCTCGGTTTCGTGCTGCTGTACAAGGGCACGCGGGTCGTCAACTTCGCGCAGGGCGAGGCCGTCATGGTCGGAGGCTATGCCGCGTGGGTCTTCTACGTGGCTTGGGCTCTGCCCTATCCGGCCGTGCTCGTCCTCGTGCTCCTGAGCGGGACAACGCTGGGCCTGCTGATGGACCAGGTTCTCCGCAAGCTGCGGCAGGCCCCCGAACTGACCACGGTCATGGCGACCCTAGCCATCGCCATTGCGTTGAAGGGCGTGGCGCGGCTTATCGCGGGCGACATGCCCCTCATGTTCCGTCAGCCTTTCCCCGGCGACCCGCTGATGCTGGACCGCGTGGCTATTCCCTGGCATAGCATGTGGATACTGGCGATGTTCCTGTGCGTCGTCACCGTCGGCTACCTGATTTACTACAAGACGAAGGCGGGCCTGGGCATGCGCGCGATGGCCCAGAGCCGGCAGGCGGCGCAGCTCATGGGGGTGAGTCTGCCCTGGGTCTTCGCGACCACGTGGGCACTGGCCTCGGCGGTCGGGGCTCTGGTCGGCCTTCTCTTTGCCCCCAGCTGGAACGTGGACCCATACATGAGCCTCGGACTGCTGCTGATGTCCTTCTCAGCCGCCGTGCTTGGCGGTTTCGGGAGCCTTCCGGGCGTCATGATCGGGGGATGGCTTATCGCCATTGGCGAGAACATGCTGGGGCTGTTCTTCGGGTCCACGATAAAGGATTTCGTCCCCTTCGCCACTATTTTCCTGGTGCTGACCATTAAACCCACGGGGCTGCTGAAAGGCGACTAGGTGGGAAACGGGAAAGCGGCACGGCTCGGCATTTCTACGCGGACTCTCGGTACCCTTTTACTGATAGTCCTTCTGTTGGCTTTGCCATTCGTGCTGCCCAAGTACTACATCTACCTACTCACCATCCTCGGCATGCTGACGGTCATCTGCGCGGGGCAGAACCTCCTGATGGGCTACACGGGGTTGGTGAGCATAGGGCAATCCGCCTTCGTGGCGGTGTCAGCCTATGGAGCGACGATCCTGACGGTCAAGCTTGGCGTGCCCATGTATGTCTCCCTGCCCGTCGGTGTCCTCGTTTCGACCGCCTTTGCCGCTCTTGTCGCCCTGCCCGTCCTGCGACTCAAGGAGCTGTACCTGGCGATAGTGACGGTGGCGCTGGCGGAGATTGTAAGGACAGCTATTGAGCGCGGGGGCGAGTTCACCGGCGCTCATGACGGGCTCGTGGTCCCTCCACTGAATCTCGGCGTCTCGTCCACGCTGGATTTCAGGACGATATATTATGTAGTGTTGATAGTGACCGTCCTCATGATGGTAGTGGCCCGCAACCTCGTCCACTCCAAGGTGGGCAGGGCCTTCACCGCGCTCCGCGACAGCGAGGTGGCCGCGGCTTCGTTGGGCATTCCGGCGGCGCGGTACAAAACTCTGGCGTTCACCATAGCGGGTTTCTACGCCGCCGTCGGCGGATCGCTGTTCGCGCTCGTCATGCGCTCAATAAGCCCGATGGACTTTACGGTCTGGCAGTCCGTGGATTACCTTCTGATCACAGTGGTCGGGGGCGTGGGCACCCTCGCGGGGCCGCTGCTGGGTTCGGCTCTATTTCTGGTCCTGCGGGAAGGGCTTCGGAGCCTTCTGGGCGCCCAGGAACTGGCGTACGGCCTGTTGCTGCTTGTGACTGTATTGTATTTGCCCAAAGGCATAGGTCCCGCCGTGACGCATGTGGCCTTCGCGGGGCTGCGCCATGTGACCCGGGCATGGGCCGGTCTGAGAATGCGTGGGAAAGGCCCTGAAACGAAGCAGGTGGATGTTGCGGGAGAGTGCAACCCTTCACCACAGCAGCGGCCCGTCCCCCCTTCAGTGGACACGAAAGAAGAGGTCTAGCCTGCTCATGCTGTCCATCCGCGGGATTGATGTAGCATACGGGCGCATACAGGCGCTCTTTGACGTTTCCATGCAGGTGTCCAGGGGCAGCCTCGTTCTCCTGCTGGGGCATAACGGGGCGGGAAAAACCACCGCGGTGAACACGGTGTCTGGCCTTCTTCGGCCGATGAAGGGAAGCATTGAATTCCAGGGCCAGAAGATAGACGACCTTTCCGCCGACCAGCGCGTCAAGCGAGGAATCGTTCAGGTGCCGCAGGGGCGTCTCGTGCTGTCCGGCTTGACGGTGCGGGAAAATCTGCTGCTGGGCGCATTTACCCGCAACGACGCGCCGGAGATTGCGCGAGACGAGGCCCGAATGTATGATCTGTTCCCTATCCTCAAGGAGCGCCAGGGACAGATGGCGGGCAGCTTGAGCGGAGGAGAACAGCAGATGCTGGTCATTGCCCGTGCGCTGCTCTCGAAGCCCCGCATTCTGCTCCTCGACGAGCCGTCCCTGGGGCTGTCGCCCCGCTTGGTGAGTGAGGTCTTCGCCCTGATTGACCGGCTGCATAAGGAAAGCGGCCTGACAATTCTGCTCGTGGAACAGAAGGCGCAGATGGTCCTCCACATGGCGGACTACGCCTACATTCTTCAGGGCGGCAGGATCGCCGCGGAAGGAAAACCCGAGCGCCTCGCGGAAAACGCAGCCGTACGGGCCGCCTATCTGGGTGCGTAACTGTCGGAGGGGGATAATGGCTCTTCTGGATGTCGCTCGTCTCTCGAAGTCGTTTGGGGGCCTTCGCGCCCTGTCCAACGTGGACATCAACGTGGCTGTCGGCGAAATACGGGGCCTCATTGGTCCCAACGGCGCGGGGAAGAGTACGTTCATCAACGTGGTCACGAGCATCCACAAGCCGGACAAGGGCGCGGACGTCAGGTTCGCCGGCAATAGCATCACGGGACTGCCTCCCCAGGACGTTGCGCGGAGAGGTCTCGTGCGCACGTTTCAGACCGCGGAACCCTTCGCCAACATGACGGTCATTGAAAACGTGATGGTCGGCTTCCACCTCCACCACCGCGCGGGCCTGCTGAGGGCTGCCCTTCGCATGCCGCTCAGCATGCGTGAGGAGCAGCGTGCGCGGGAGGAAGCGCTGCGCGCCCTTGAGATCGTAGGGCTGAAGGGACGCCTGGACTCCCTGGCCGGGGGCATGGCTTTCAGCCAGCTACGACTCCTCGAGATAGCGCGCGCGCTCGCGACCAGGCCTCAGATGCTGCTTCTGGACGAGCCCGCCGCGGGCATGAACTCCGCCGAGGTGGACATGCTGTTCAGCCTGCTCCAGCGGTTGCGCGTGAGTCACAATCTGACGATTCTGCTGGTGGAGCATAACCTCGGCTTTGTGATGCGGGTGTGCGACGCGGTGACCGTGCTGGACCATGGCGAAAAAATCGCCGAAGGGCAGCCCGCCGATGTGCGCCGGGACCCGCAGGTCATAGAAGCCTATCTGGGACCCGAGGCCGCCGCCTAGCCCCCTGTTTCTAGACGGGATGTCCCTGGTCAGCAAGCGCGCCCTTGACTGCCGTCCACGAAGTCACTAGATTATTGCCAGCTTAACCTATTAGGTCGCTCTATTTCGCGGATATCCTCTGCCGACGCCTCGTTGCGGGAGATTTCGGCTGACCCTTCATCCAGGACGCCACTGAAAGGTGAATTGGAGAACATGACGGGGGACTTCCTCCTTCGCATCCTCAAGGATGCTACGGCGGAGCGGCGTCTGGCGGCCTTCGGGCGCAAGGTGCTGGAACTGGCGGGTGACGTGGCCGCAGAGCCAGATGACACCATCCCCGGACAGCATCCAAGGGTATCCGGCTTTCGCCCAGGCAGCGGCGTGTGTGGATCTGATGGCTGAAGGGCTGACGACGAAGGCCGCAGCCAAGCAGATGGGCGTACAGCCGTCCACAGTCCGGACCCACGTGGAGGCGCTTCTGAGGAGCTTGGGCGCCCACTCCCGTCTTCGGGCCGTGCATTGCGCCAGGAAGATGGGATTGCTCCGCTGACTCACGGCGGCTGAACTCCGCTTCGCAACGGGAGCGCGCCGAGCGCGCCCCACCTGAAGTCCACCGCTCACGCAGTCCAAGCCGGAGCGACTCTGGATGACGAGAGGAGACACATGAAATGCGAAAGGTCACGTTGGCGGTGTCTTTGTTCCTTGGCCTGATCACGGCGCTCTCAGCCTGCGCGGCGCCTTCGCCATCAACCCAAACGCGTGCGCCTGCCATTCCCGAGGTCATTCTGGCGACAACGACGAGCACGCAGGACTCTGGCCTTCTGGACGTGCTGCTGCCTCTCTTCACTCAGGAGACCGGCTACAAGGTCAAGCCCATCGCCGTCGGCTCAGGCCAGGCGTTGGCCCTAGGCGAGCGCGGCGAGGCCGACGTGCTGCTGGCGCACGCGCCCGACGCCGAGGCCCGCTTTATGAGCGCGGGCCACGGAACGGAGCGCAGGCTCGTCATGCACAACGACTTCGTTCTGGTCGGCCCGCAAGACGACCCCGCGGGGGCGAAAGGCCCCTCAAACGCCCCGTCCGCGCTGGCGCGTGTCGCTCAGACTCAATCGGTATTCACGAGCAGGGGCGACAACTCCGGCACCCACGAGTTGGAAAAGAAACTCTGGAAACAGGCGGGCATTGCGCCGAGCGGAAAGCCCTGGTACCAGGAGACGGGACAGGGGATGGGCGCCACGCTGAACATCGCATCCGAGAAGAAGGGGTATACGCTGACCGATAGGGCTACATACCTGGCTAATCGTCAAATTCTGGACCTCAGCATCTTGCTTGAGGGAGACCCGTCTCTCTACAATGTCTATCACGTCATTCTGGTTGATGCCAGGAAATCGAGCCGGATCAACGCGGAGGGTGCGCGGGCGTTCGCGGACTTCCTTGTGAGCCAGAAGACGCAGAGCGTGATTGGCAGCTTCGGCAAGGAGCGCTTCGGGCAGGCGCTGTTTGTCCCGGACGCGGGGAAAGCCGATCCTTCGTCCGTAGCGTTGAAGTAGGCGTGGCGAATGGACGTTGTCCTTGACGGCATAGTCCAGGCCTTCTGGCTGCTGGCGCGCGCGGACTCGGAAGTGGTGCGCGTCACGCTCCTCTCGCTGGCGGTGTCCGCCACGGCGACGCTGCTGAGCGTAGCGATAGGCGTGCCGCTGGGGGCCTTCCTGGCGATGGGCCGTCTCCGAGGCAGGCAGGGAGTCATCAGCCTGGTGAACACGGGCATGGCGTTCCCTCCGGTCATCGTGGGGCTCGTGGTGACGGTGCTGCTATGGCGCAGCGGTCCCCTGGGTTTTTTTCATATGCTGTACACGCCCTGGGCGATGGTACTCGCCCAGTTCATCCTGTCGCTGCCCATTATCACGGGGATAAGCATGGCCGCCATACAGCAGGTGGACCCCAAACTTCGCCTGCAGCTCGCGGCACTGGGGGCGTCACGCCTTCAGACCTTCTGGGTCCTCGTGCGGGAAACGCGCCTTCCCCTGATGGCGGCGGTGATGGCGGGTTTTGGGGCCGTGATATCGGAAGTCGGCGCGTCCATGATGGTAGGCGGCAACATTCTGGGTGAGACGCGCGTGTTGACCACGGCCATCGTCATGGAGACTGGCAAGGGGAACTTCGCCGTCGCGATGGCGTTGAGCGTTGTCCTGATGGCGATGGTCTATGTGGTGAACGCCTATCTCACGTTCGTCCAGCAACGGGGACGCCTCAGATGACGCTGCTCCGCGCCTTCGCCCAGCGCGCCGTTGACTCCGCGCCTCAGGAGACGCCGCCGGCCGTTGCGGTGCGCGGCCTGGTCTTCCAGCGGGGCAAGCAGACCGTCGTGAAGGTTGACACCCTGGACATCCGCCGCAACGACGTGCTCGCGATCGTCGGCCCGAACGGGGCGGGCAAAACAACCCTCCTTCTCTGCCTGGCGCTGTTGCTCGTGCCCACCGCCGGGACGATCGCGTTCGACGGAGTCCGCGCAAAGGATATGCTTCGACAGCGGCGTCGCATGGCCGTGGTCTTCCAGGACCCTCTCCTGATTGACATGTCCGTCCAGGAGAATATCGCGCTGGGGCTTCGCTTCCGGGGTCTCGACAGGCAGACGATAACTCAGCGTACCGGATACTGGCTGGAGCGCTTCGGCATCGCGCAACTGGCCCATCGTCGCGCGCGCGAACTGTCGCGAGGCGAGGCGCAGAGGGTGAGCCTCGCCCGTGCGTTCGTCACCCAGCCGGAGATACTGTTCCTGGACGAGCCGTTCACCAACCTGGACGGCCCGACGCACCGGGCGTTGATTGACAGCCTTGCGGCCGTTCTTGCAGAGACGGGCGTGACGACGGTCATTATCAGCCATGACCTGAAGGACGTCCTGCACCTGGCGAGCAAAGTCGCCGTCATGATCAGCGGAGCTATCCGGCAGCTCGGGCGGCCCCGCGATGTGTTTGCTTACCCGCTGCGGGACGACGTCCAGGCGTTCCTGGTCGCCCACCGCACGGGAGGCGGACTGGCGGCTCCATAGCCTGGATTGCGCCTGAGGGAGAAAACCATGATCCCCATCATCAGCGTTGTCGGCCATTCCAACGTTGGCAAGACGGCTTTCCTTGAGCGCCTTGTCCCGGAGATTCGCGCGCGGGGGTACCGTGTTGGGGTTGTAAAGCACTCCCTCCACGGGGTGCAACTGGACCCGCCCGGCACGGACTCTCGACGGCTCACCGACGCGGGCGGCGATCCCGTGGTGCTGACGTCAGAGGGGCGCGCTTGGGTCACACGCACGTGCGCGAGGGACACGACGCCGCAGGCCATCGCCGACATGCACATGAACGACGTCGACATCGTGCTGACCGAGGGCTACAAGCGCGGCCCTCACCCCAAGATAGAGGTCTGGCGTCAGGATAGCGGGGACCATCCCGTGTGCGAGGATTGGGAACTGGTGGCGCGCGTCGGCGATCCCTGGCCGTCGTCGGCCGTCCCGCACTTCGGAATGGCCGACGCTTCCGGGGTGGCCGCGCTTCTGGAGGAGCGCTTCTTGCGTCAACGGAAGGAAGGGCTCGCCATCAGCGTGAACGGGGTTACCGTGGCTACTGAGGGCTTCGCGCAGCACATAGTCGCGCGTACGCTGCTGGGCATACTCTCCGCTCTCAAGGGGGTGAGCAGCGAGCCTGCGGATGTCGTCATACGATGGCGGCGCGGCGCGTAGGAAGGCTCAGATTGACCTACCGATGGGCCAAGCCCCACGCCTGAAACGCGATGACACTCGTGTCGGTCATCGTGCTGGCGGGCGGCCACAGCGCGCGCATGGGTCGCAATAAAGCCTTGGAGATGATCGGCGGCCGAACGCTCTTGCAGCGTGTGCTGGACGCGGTCAGGCCCTTGACGGACGAGGTGCTGCTGGTCACGGCCAAGCGCCAGCAGGACGCGTCATGGCTGCCATCGGGACGGGGCATCCGGCACGTCGTTGACGCGCTTCCCGGAGAGGGACCGCTCGTCGGCGTGTGCTCCGGGCTGCTTGCGGCGCGTCATCCCCTGTGCATCGCCGTCGCCTGCGACATGCCCTTCCTGAACGCGGCCCTGCTTCGTCACATGACGGGCCTTGCGCGCACGCACGACGCGGTCGTCCCGCGCGTGGCGGGGAAGGCGCAGGCGCTGCACGCCGTCTACGCCCGCTCCTGCATCGGGCCGATGCGCGCCGCTCTGGAGCAGGGGAAGCGCTCGCTGCGTGACACCCTCGATACCCTTGACGTGCGCTGGTTCGACACGTCGGAGATGCAGCGATACGACCCGCGCTTGCTGAGCTGCTTCAGCGTCAACACCCCTGAAGACTTGGAGCGGGCCAAGGAGCTTGCGCTGACCGATGCGGTCGCGCCGAAGGCGAAGGATTGGCGGTGATTATGTTATGCCGCCATTAGCGCCGTCCTGCGTTTGCGGGGGAGTTCGACTGGCTATCCAGCGGAGGCCCTAGCTAGCGGCTCCGGGTTTCCGCCAGGCCGCCGACTGACCTGAATCTCTGCTGCCCGCGGCTGTCGTGCGTCGTCGTCCGAAACGCGAAGGCGGCGTGCGATGAATCCTATGACGACTCCGCGTTGCATATGTTTGCTTTGCACGCTTTTTCTCTTGACTTGGACAATCATGCATGGTATACACCTTGCGAACCTAGCAATCAAATTAGTAACGATAACATGGCATAATAAGATATGATAGTACGATAAATTTTATGCAATGCTTGTATGTGCCGAGAACAGATGTATCAATGTGCCTGCTGCATCGATTGTGCCCTGTTGGCCGATACGCAAAGCATAGATGCTCCTGTCCACCGTCTGGCGATGCAGTGAACAGGAGGGACGGTCGAAAACGGGAGATAAGGACAAATTAGTACGTATTGCAAAACCTCGTCCGGTCTTAGTTAGATAGACCGGGGTATGGGATAGCATAGAGTAACCGATGAGCAATGCGGCGCTTTGTCATGCGCTATGAGCGGTTGTTCGCGACCTATGCAGGCTTCTTTCATTTGGCTTGTGACTTTCTTGCCTCCGGAGGGTTTTGAATGACCTCTGGACGATTAATGTGGTCCCGTTTCACCAGTACGGTGGAGCACATAATTGTGGCCGTTCTGCGTTTGAATGCACTTGCCAATGTAGTCCGAGAATGGCGAGTGAGCCGGAAGAGCCGACACCAGACATGGCTTTGGCGGGTGTTCGCAAAGCTCCCAGTGCCACCGAGGCCGCACACGCTGATATTTCGTTTGACTGGCGGTATCGTCGGATCTCACCTGCCACTCACCCAGCTGCGCGCTCTCCTACTGACCACTACGGGCCGACGGACTGGAAAACTGCGTACTACTCCTGTTGTCTATTTCCGCCAAGGCAAGTGCCTTGTTATCGTGGCTTCTGACCGCGGAAGGGGGCGATACCCAGAATGGTATTGGAATCTGCAATTCAACTCCCAGGCTAGGATTCAGGTTGGGCGAAACAGGCAGAGTGTCTACGCCAAAGAGGCCAGACCAGAGGAACGGTGTTTGCTATGGCCTCTGCTAACGGAAATGCTCCCACTCCTTGCGTTGTACCAGGAAAGGACAACGCGCGAGTTGCCGGTGTTGATCCTCCATCCTATGCAAAAGCCTTGATGACATGCCATCAATGTGCTGCCCCACCTAAATTTGGACAGGTTATGTAGCGCGTCAGCAAAAACGGGACAGTCGTGAGGGATATAGGAACCGAATGGACAAAGGCGGGTCAAGGCTGCTCCGAGCGGACCGGGATTACTCTGCGCGGCGGTTACGCCGCCATGAGCGCCGTCCTGCGTTTGCGGGGAAGTTCGACTCTCCCCTGTCTCCGCCAGAAACACGGACCAGATAGCGCCTGCTGCTCACCTCAAGCAGCGGGCGTTTTTTCCAGAAGTGGCCGGAAGGGCGGCTTTGCGCGGATGGCCACCACCCGATGCTCGTCCTTCGTACCCACCTAGACAGAGCCGTCGGAACCGAAGCGGGGTAGCCCAAGCTGATGGGGGCTAACCCGCTTCTCATTGTCGATTCGTAAGGATGTGTGTGGGCGCTCTTCTGAAAAACTTGGCGACGGAGCAGCGCCGATTGCCTTCCGCAGTTATTTGGCCACGAGGGCAGCAGTACTCGCCGCACGCCTGTGCAGCGGCAGATTCTCCGCGCTGCTATTAGTGAGCGGCAGGCCGGGCGAGCGGCTTTGTCAGGCCCTCCACCGCCTTCTTGTAAGCTTCCTCCGCCTCCCGATGCAGCTTTTCCTGTGTGTCCCCTGGTTTGGTCTGAGGCGCTATCACCAGCCGGAGGTCAGGCATACCCAAAACTCGGGCCTGCGCCTTGGATGCAGCCTCGAAGGTGTCCTGAGAGACCATGACGACAGGGATTCCGTGTCTCTCAAGCTCCACAGCGTCGCGCACGGCGCCGGATGTGCAGCTCCCTCAGACGCCAACGCCAACTATCGCCACGTCACACGAGTTGGCGATCTCTTCAATCATGGTCTTGGGCGCTGGAGCGCATACGTTGGGCTTTACCAGGGACACCGCTTTGGCGAAATGGTGCGCCTCTCCGAGCCGCTGCCGAATGTGATTGAAGAGAAGTTCCCCAGAGTAACCACCGTTGAACAGAAAACCGATAGACTTGCCGTTGAGGTCGGCGACGCGGGATGAAATCCGCTGGCCCTGCGTTTCCGGCTGGCCGAGTGGGTCCAGCATGATCACCTGTCCGGTCTTGACTGCTTTCTCCATGAGTCCTCCTTTCCTGACGTCGGACCGCTCCACTATTTTTCCTGTAGGGGCCAATACGGTCTAGAACAAAAACCGCGCTACTTCGGCGTTGGGCCTTCGACGCGTTCAGTCTGGGCCAAGCCGCCCATATGTCCCCATCCTGGACAGACCATGCAGAAGCCTGCGGTGGCGCCCCATCCACCCGCCACCACAATGTGGATCTCGTCGGGACGCTCGAAGATGGGAATCATAGCGGCGTTGTCCTGCTCGGCGAGCCACTTGGGCCAGAGGCGCCGCCGCATTTCCGGCTCCAGCGCGTCAGTGTTGCGGCGTTTGGGCCACAGGGAATCAGGGTTGCCCTCCACGTCAGACGCCCGAGGCCCCCGCTTCAGCACTCCCAACGGCTTGCGGGCATTCTCAAAAAGGTACTGCTGGATCGTTTGTCGAGTGAAGCCGCCTCGGGCCAGCACCGAGGCGATGCGAGGACCTATACACACGAGAGTCTCGCCCGCCAGGTGCGTGTTGTTGCTCCCCAGCGTGGCGATACAGTCACCAATGGTATCGAGCGCGGCAGCGGCCGGACCGGGACCCGCCATGACACTGTGCGGCGCCTCGCAGCCGAACATTGTCACGGCGCTCTCGTCCGCCTTCAGGCCTCGCGCGACATGAATCGGCTCCCACGGGTTGTCTTTCTGGTTCTCCGCGATGCAGTACGCATATTTGCCGGGGTGACCAAACGTGGCCTTGTCAATCTCACCAGGCCGCCCGCCACCGATATTCCACAGAATGAGGCGCAAAGCACGGCCCACGGTGGCGTTGGCTCGCGAGCCGCCGCCAAAGCAGCCATCGCCGCTGTTGAAACCCAACTCCTGCGCGAGCGGCCCGGACACGATGGCGAGCGGCGATACGCAGTGCGTGGTGGCCTGCACTCCGTTCAGATTGAACGCGGGCCGGAGCATCGCTCGCAGGCCTGCGAGCACCACGGGGACATACTCCGGCAGGCATCCGGCCATCACGCAATTGATGAGCACCTTTTCTACGGTGGCAACTCCGTTTTTTGGAGGCACCACGCCGAGGCGCTCCTGTGGGTCCCTTCCCAGATAGTCCAGGAATCGGGCGACCTTGGCTTCAGTTGGAGGCACGACGGGAAGACCGTCGGTCCAACCGCGGCGATATGCCTCCTCCACGGCGTCGTCAACGTCAGCAGCGACAATACGCTCTGCCACTGGCCTCATATGCAACCTCGCGACGTTTTTCGGCCCAACATTCTCTCGCGGAGCTAGACACCGTAACGTCCGGGCTAACACTAGCAACCACAGCCTTGACTGTCAAGGCCGCGAAGTTGACGCGACACTCATGCCGCTATATAATCGCGGCGGCGTGTGCGCCCATATCCTCTGCCCTGAAAGTCGCCAAGGGAGGCCGTTATGTCCTTCGCGAGTCGCCTGGCTTCGGTCGCTTCGCCCCTGTTTCTCAGCCTTGCGCTTCTGATTGCCAGTTGCGCTCCACAGGCGGCTCCCGCCGCGCCGGCGGCGCCAGCTCAGCCCACTGCGCCGCCCTCAGCGCAGCCCACCGCCCAATCTCAGCCACAGGCCACCGCGGCCGCGCGACCTACGCCGACTCTCGTGCCGGCCGTCGCGCCGACTCCTACACCACTGGCAGTCGGGGAAAAGCCGCGTTCCGGCGGCATTCTGACCGAGGGCCACTTCGGAGATCCACCGACTTTCGACATTCAGCAGGAAGCCTCCATTCAAACGCTGAACCCCATCGGACCGGGTTACAATACCCTTATCCAGTACGACCCGCTGGACATTTACAAGATCGTAGGCGACCTGGCGGATAAATGGGTCATCAGTCCTGATGGCCTCAAATATACGTTCAGCCTGCACAAAGGCATCAAATGGCATGACGGGCAACCCTTCACCGCGGACGACGTGGCCTTCAGCCTGGACCGCATGAGGAATCCGCCGCCCGGCACCGTGTCTCCGCGCGCGGACCAGTTGCAGAACATCTCTCGCGTCGAAGCGCAGGACCCCCTGACAGTTGTGATCACGCTCAAGCAGGCCCGCGCTTCCTTCATCCCGACCATCGCCAACGGATGGTTGGTCATCATGCCCAAGCATGTCATTCAGGCCAAGGGCAATATGAAGACGGACGTTGTAGGCACCGGCCCCTTCAAGTTCGTCAAGTACAGCCGTGGCGTGAGCGTGGAATGGACAAAGAACCCCGACTACTTCATGCCTGGTAGGCCCTATCTGGCCGGTGTCAAGTTCTACATCATCCAGGACACGGAAACACGATACGCCGCGTTCCGCACACGCCAGGTCCTCCTGACCGCGCGCGGCACTCAGGGCTTCACGACATCCGCGCAGCGTACTCGGGCAGAGCGGGAGTTGGGTGCCAGGATCCAGGTGTGGGTGTGGCCCAACCTCGGATCGTCCATACTCTGGTTCAACACCCAGCGCAAGCCCTTCAATGATGTGCGCGTGCGTCGTGCCGCGGACATGGTTATGGACCGCCAGGCTACCATTGACATACTGGGCCAGGGCACGGGGCAGGTCTCATACCTGTACCCGTCTGACTCGCCGTTTGCACTCCCCGACTCAGAGATAAGAAGCTGGCCTGGTTATCGCCAGGGCACCGCCGTCACTAGCGACGACATCGCCCAGGCGAAGAAGCTGCTGGCGGACGCCGGTTACCCGAACGGTTTCAAGACCGTCCACATCAATCGCGCCGGGTCCGGATTCGATTCTCGCGGAGTGCTCATCAAAGACCAGCTCTCCAGGATCGGCATTGACGTCCAACTCGACACCCAGGAGTTCGGTGCGTACCAAGTCAGCCTGAGCAAGAAGGACTACGAGTCAGTGAACTATGGCCCAACGCCATTGACTGATGACCCTGACTCAAAGCTCGACCCGTTCTTCCGCACGGGCGCCTCTCAGAACTTCTCGAACTTCAGCGACCCACAAGTCGGCAAGCTGCTGGAACAGCAGGCCGTGGCGACGGACCCAGCGCAACGGGCGAAGCTAGTCCAGGATATACAGCGCCGCATTCACGACCAGGCGCCCATCGCGCTCATGTATAACCTGATGGCCCAGATGGGCGCGTGGAAGGAAGTCCGCGGCTACCATCCCGGCGTCGGGCTGACCAACAACCAGAAGCTGGACACCGTCTGGCTGGCCCAGTAGCGGCCGCTGTCCACGCACGGCTGAGCCGCGCCCGCGACGACTCTGCGGCTGGGGCACGCTAGCCCCAGCCGCGTAATACGGGACGTCTATGCGTCAGTACCTTCTGCGACGGTTCCTGCTCGCTATCCCTACGCTGTTCCTTGTCTCCATCACGATCTTCCTGGTGTTGCGCGTCATCCCAGGAGACGTGGCGATGATCATCCTGTCGGGGTCGGAGGGATCGAGCGTCGCCAACCCGCAGCAAATGGCAGACCTGCGGCACAAACTCGGTCTGGACCAGTCTCTGACGCAGCAATACGCTTCATGGGCGGGCGGAATTGTGCGCCTGGACCTGGGCCGCTCTTTGAAAACGGAACGACCCATCGTAGACGAGATAGGGGCCGCCCTGCCCGTCACGCTCGAGCTCATCATCCTCTCGACAATTGTCTCGCTGGTCATCGCCATCCCGCTCGGTATCCTCTCCGCGATGCATCAGGACACCGGGATGGACTACGTGTTCCGCGTGGCGACAGTCGGGGGGCTGGCCATGCCTGTCTTCTGGACGGCGACACTGGTCATTCTCATCCTGACGCTGTACTTTGACTGGATGCCGCCTCTGGGGTTCGCGACCTTCCTGGAAGACCCGCTGAAGAACGTCCAGCAAATGGTCTGGCCCGTACTCGTCCTCGGCTACTACCAGGCAGCGGTTATCGGACGCATGACGCGTTCCCAGATGCTTGAGGTGCTGCGACAGGACTACGTCCGCACCGCGCGGGCGAAGGGCCTGCGAGAGCGCACCCTCATCTACACTCACGCGCTGAAGAACGCCATCCTGCCTATCATCACGCTGTCCGGCCTTCAGTTCGGCGTGCTGATAGGCGGCACCATGCTCCTGGAGGTCGTCTTCGTGCTCCCCGGCTTGGGGACGACCCTCGTCGAGTCCATTCTGAGCAGGGACTACCCCATTGTGCAGACCATCGTGCTGCTCATAGCGATGCTCCAGGTGGCCGTCAATCTGGTCGTGGACATGATGTACGCCTGGTTCGACCCGCGTATCCGGTATACGTAAGGGGGACGTCGCGTTGTCAACGGACGCAGGTGCAGTCCAGTTCAAACCGGTGCGTCAGCATTTGGGGGTCATCTCCCAGTTCTGGCGCTTCTGCCGCCATAAGCCGCTGGGCGCGGCCGGCGCCGTCATCCTGACGGGCATGGTCCTGCTGGCAGTGTTCGCGCCGGTCGTCTCGCCGTATGGCGAGTACGAGACGAACTACAAGGCGATCCGAGTGGCGCCCGGCGCCGCGCACATTCTCGGCACCGATGAGTTTGGCAGGGACCTGTTCACGCGCATCGTTTGGGGGGCGCGTATCTCGTTGTACGTCAGCGGGCTGGCCGTTGGACTGGGCATGACGGCAGGAGCGCTCATAGGGCTATCGGGTGCATTCTGGGGCGGCGTCGTTGATCTCATCAGCCAGCGCCTGCTGGAAGTGCTGATGGCCTTCCCTATGCTCGTCATGGCCCTCGCCATCGTGGCGGCGCTGGGATCGTCCATTGACAACGTGGTGTTTGCACTGGCGGTCGTGCTGGTCCCGCAGGGAGCGCGCGTCGTGCGGTCGGCGGCGCTGACTACGCGCGAGGCTGACTACGTGCAGGCGGCGCGGGCTATCGGCGCGAAAGACCTGCGCATCCTCTTCCACCACGTTCTGCCGAACTGCATCGCTCCGTACATCATCGTGCTCACTGCGGGCCTCGGGTGGGCCATCCTGGTCGAAGCGAGCCTGAGCTTCCTGGGGCTGGGCGTCCCGCAGCCGGAGCCGTCGTGGGGCGGGATGCTGTCCGGGGCGGGGCGGCAGTACGTCGTCACCGCGCCGTGGATGGCGGTCTTCCCCGGATTGGCGATCACCCTGGCTGTCTTCGGATTCAACTTCTTCGGCGACGCACTCCGCGACGTGCTGGACCCGCGACTGAGGCTGTAGAAGACCTGGCCCCCTGCCGAGGCGCGGGAAGGGTCCCCGGATTCGTGGACACCGCCCGTCTCGCAATGGCCTGGCGGCAACCGGAGCGCCCGAATGCTCGCGACGCCCCCACATCGCGCAGCGGGGAAAGACTATCGTGCATGTCTGGCAACACAAGCGATGTGATTGACATCAGACGCCCTGATGCTATGATTGCAGGGCGCTGCCAGGCATTGTATACTTCACAGTTTTCGTTATGGAGGTGGTCCATGCTTGAGGCACGGGCACAAAATGGTCGCCGCACGTCAGCAGGAGCCGTAAGCATCATGCTTGTGGCTGCCTTTCTTATCGCAGCCTGCGCGCCCGCGGCGACGCAACCGGCCGCGCCGAGCGTTCCTCCCGCTTCCTCGGTACGCCCGACGGCGATCCCTCCCACCCAGACGCCTGAGCGGCCTCGAAATGGCGGCATCCTGACGATCACCGCCGCCGCGGACCCGGCCAGCCTGGATGCACAGCAGGAGCCCTCGGCGAACGTCTCTCAGGTAGCCGCCCCCGCATACAACAACTTGCTTTACTACGACACTGAGACGGGCTCGAAGATTGTGCCTGAGTTGGCGGCCGAATGGAGTATTTCAGCAGATGGGATGACATACAGCTTCAAAATCCGCCCGGGCGTGAAGTTCCACGACGGCACGCAGCTCACGGCGGACGACGTGGCGTTCAACATAGAGCGAATGCGGCGCCCGCCTAAGGGCGTGCTAAGCAACGTCGCGTCCTACATAGACGCCATAGACAAGACCGAGGTTGTCGGGGGAGACATCGTCAGGATTCACACGCAATACCCGTTCGCCCCTCTCGTCGCGGCTCTGGTTCATGATTACATGCCAATGTATTCCAAAGCCCGCGTCGAGAAGGATGGAAGCATGAAAACGACCATGATGGGCACGGGCCCCTTCAAACTCAAGTCGTTTACGCCTGGTGTGTCAGTTGAACTCATCAAGAATACGGATTACTGGGTCAAGGACAGGCCTTACCTGGACGGAGTCACATTCCTTATCATCAAGGACCCCGCCACTCGCCTCGCGGCATTGCGGACGGGCCAGGCAAAGCAAAGCGGGCGCGTGTTCGCTGCGCTGAGTCCCACCGAAGTCGCAACACTCAAGAAAGATATCCCGAGCATGCGGTTTATTCCGTCGCCATCCGTTGTCGGACCATGGTTCTTCATGAACCTGCGCAAGCCTCCTTTCAATGACGTGCGGGTGCGCAATGCCGTCCAACTGGCGATTGACCGGCAAGCGGCCATCAAGGTCATTGCGGAGGGAGAAGGCGAGGCGGGCAATTTCTTCCCGTTCGAGGGCTGGGGCATTCCGCGCAGCGAACTGCTCAAGATGCCGGGTTACCGGCAGCCAAAGGACCAGGACATCGCGGAGGCGAAGAAGCTCTTGGCCGATGCAGGGTACGCCAACGGTTTCGACCTGACGGTGCTATCCCGCACGAACGACATTACAAAGAAGTCGGCTATATTCATGACAGACCAGCTCGCGAAGATCGGCGTCAAAGCCGAGGTCAAGGTGCTGGAGGATGCGCTCTTTTTCGGGACGGGACGCAAGGGAGAGCAGCAGGCCATGGTCTTCACGCCGGGTACAGTGATTGGAGACCCCCATACAATGGGACGGCTGTTCGCGCCTCGCAACCCATTGAATTACTCCGGGAACGACGACGACCCGAAGCTCAATGACATGTGGAACAGACAAGTGCGGATAGTGGACGAGAAAGCGCGGAAAGCCCTTATCGAAGAGCTGGAGCGTTATCTTCTTACCGAAGAGCTGCCCGCGGCGCCCATCGTCTGGCCCACAACGTTCATTGCGGTGTCTTCTCTCGAGCGCGGGTTCAATCCGGGACCAACGGATTACTCCAACAACCGCCACCAGGAGACATGGCTGGCGCAGTAAAGATCTGAAGCGGCCATGCGGGACCGTCCAGGTCCGTCATGAGGGGAGAAGAGTCACCTGCTGTCATACTCGCCTGCGGCGTGACTCTTCCTTACCCTTGCCAATGGTGCGAACAGGTTCTCCCTGTTTCGTCACCACTGGGCGCGTCACAGCGCGGGAGAATCCCCAGGGAACGCAGACCATGGAGTGCGGCCCCATGCCTCCGCATACGACGACGTAGATGTCCTCCGCGCGACGCACAACGGGAACAGCGTCAAGATGGTGAAACCACGCAGGCCACTGCTTGCGCGGCGACTTTGCAAGCGCGACAGCAGAGTTGCGCGCCCTGTCAAAGAGATACCTCTGAACATCCTTTTTCGAGTAGCCTGCCGCCGCAAGGAGCCTGGCGTTCGCGGGTGTCAGCAGGACGACAAGTTCAGAAGGGTTCGTGGCGTTGCTTCCTCCGATAGTCGCGGCCTTGGACGCGATGACGTCCAGGATGCCTTCCGCGGACTTGCCGGCGTTGTCGATCGCGTTGTGTGGGGCCTCGCATTTGTGGACGGTCACGCACGTGGTCTGAGGACCATACCGTTCAGCGTGCAGGGACGGCCAGGGACTATCTTCGATGTTTTCCGCAAAACAGAATGTGTACTGTGCAGGGGAGCCGAACGTGCACAAGCTCGACAGGCCCGGGAGAGAACGCGCGATGTTCAGCGTCGCAAGGTTCACGGCCCGGCCAATGGTTGCGTTCGCCCGGAATCCGGGCCCGACGCACCCCGCGTTCGATTGGATTCCAAGCTCTTTGGCCAGAGGCCCGCTGACAAGCACCAGATTGCCCGAAGGATGGGTGGTGATAGCCGCCTGAAAGAGGCGGAAGGTCGGCGCGGCCATCGCCTGGATTGCGGTCAGGATGATCGGAAAATACTCCGGTTTGCAACCGGCCATGACGGCGTTGGCCGCCACTGCGCGCACGGTGAAGGCGGACCCGCTGGGCGGGCATTCTTCGATCAGGACTTCGTCAGGCGGCCAGTCCGTGCAATCCAACATTGCCGCCACTCGTCGCCGCGTGGGGGCAAAGAGTGGCAGTCCGTCCCCCACAAAATGCTCGCAGCAGAACGTATATAATGTCTCGTCAAGTTCGGACGCATCGACCGTTGCCGTCACCGCTCTCGGCAAGCGACGGCTTTCCTGACGTGACGTTACGCGAGGCAGGCGAGTCGGGAGGGCCGCGCCCGCGTGCTCCGTGAGCACGCGCCTGCCGTGTTGCGTGAGACGCCGCGCGGAAGCGGTCAACGCCCAGACGACATCACGAGCGAGACTCTGCGTAGAGGAGTCCGATGACCCTTGGCCAGCTGTTCGAGACGGCCGAGCCAGGACAAGAGGGAGACCTGGCGCGTAGCTTTGCGCCGAGACGGCGCCCAGCTTGATTCCCAATGGCGTGCAGACCAGCACCGTGGGTATGCCGACCTGCTCCAGGCGCACGGCAAGCATGATGGAAGGAGCGGTGACCCCGCCGTGACACAAGGCGATCACCACCGCCTGGGGCTTGAACTTCTTGACGACAGGGACCATCATGTCGAGAGATGCAAGATTCTCCCTGAGGAGATTATGTGAGAGACGGACGGGCTTCGCGCCGTACGTGCTGCGAAGTACATCTTCCAGTCCATCAAGGAATGCGCCGTACGCGGCCTTTTCCGCGTCGACCTGTCCGTTGTCCAGAAGAAGCAATCGCTTGCCCTTGAGGCTTTGCGGTCGGGTAGCCAGATTGGAGAGCGGACGCACTGGCCTGCCGAACGGGTTTTCTAGCGGAGTGGAACGAAGAGTCAGCTTCGCCATGGCTTTTCATCTCCAGTGCGCACTCACCCGTGCGCCGTGAGCGAACGATTGCGAAGGGTCAGCCCTTTGCATTCCCGCTCGATGAGCGGTTCCTGGGATTCCGGCGCCGGATATCATACCTCAAACGCATAGGAGGCACTCGTTATGACAGACGACAAATCGCGCACCATCTCCGAACGGCTCTGCGCCTGGACCAGCGCGGTGCAATACGCCGACCTTCCGTCTGACGTGGTTGAAAAGGAAAAGCTTCTCATTCTGGATTCCCTGGGACTGGCCATCGCGGCGGCGCACGAAGGTGAAGCGAAGGCCGTCGCTGAAGCGGCGAAAATCCTTGGCAAAGGGTCGGAAAGCACTGTTATTGGAACGGGAGAGCGTCTCCCAAGCACAGGCGCCGCCATGGCGAACGCCGCCCAGATTCACGCCTTCGACTTTGACGACACGCACATCAAGGCCATGCTTCACTCCAGTTGCTTTATTGTAGCCACCGCGCTTGCCGTCGCCGAGGCGCGGCACGCCACGGGCCGGGACATGCTCACGGCGGCGGCGATAGGACACGAGGCTATTGTGCGCCTGTCGCTGGCGAGTGGCAACGCCTTTTACCAGCGAGGTCTTCATACGGCGGGCTTTTTCGGACCGCTTGGCGCATCTCTGGTGGCCTGCAAGCTGGGCGGCGCGGACGCCCAGCGGACCGCCATGGCGTTCGGCATATCGTGCAGCACGGGTGGAGGTCTTCTGCAAGGAATCATTGACGGAAGCGACGTGAAGATGCTGCATCCCGGGTGGGCGGCGGCCGGCGGCATTATCGCGTCGCGCCTGGCGGAGCTGGGGTTTACCGGCCCTCGTCAGGTGCTTGAAGGCGATATGGGTTACTACAAAGCGCTGGCCCGTCCCGGAATCCCTCTCGACAGTGTTGTCGAAGACCTTGGCCGTCGATGGGAGATCAGGAACATCGGCTTCAAGCTCTATCCCTCCGAACACGGCACGCACTACTTCATGGAGTCGGCGCTCTATTTGAAAAAGCACCATGGTATCCCGTTAGAGGACATCACGGAGATACGTTGCCGCGTGAACTCCGTTCGCTATCATCAGAGCTTCGAGCCATACGAAGTGAAGTATAGCCCTCCCTCCGCGTATTCGGCCCGTTTCAGCCTGCCGTACCTTATCGGCGCTCGCCTCGTGCTTGATCACGTTGGCCTTGGGGCCTTTTCCCCGGAGAACTTGAGAAGTCCCGCGATTCTTTCTCTCGCCCGGAAGGTCACTCGGGAGCTTGACGGCGAAGCGGTCCCGTCGTTGGAAGGTCTGGGACACGTCACCATCCGCACCAAGGACGGGCGCGAGTACAGCCACCGGATCGAGGCGCTGCGCGGGACGACGCAGAACCCGGCCAGCAAGTCCGACATCGAGGCGAAGTTCCGGGCAAATGCGGGGATGGCTCTGCCAGAGCGCCAGATGCAGGCTTTGGTGGACGCCGTGGAGGACTTGGAGAACCAGAAGGATATCGGCAACCTGATCAAGCTGACCGTCGCGTCCGGTCACGCTTGACGCGTGGGGTTGATCGCAAGGCGCCTGCCTCCCGAAGGGACATAGAAATTGCTGACTATCGGGTCGTTCAGTTCCGGTTCCGGCCGAAGGTGGTCCGCCTTTTGTCGGGCGAGCATGGCCTTCAGGTCATGGTCGAGCTTTTCGTAGTCCGCAGTGTCCACATCGTACACCGCCATGTACTGGCTGCGCCCTCGTGTCTGCTGAACGCACTGGTAGCGCCGAGCTGACACGACGCCCGGTACTGAGAGCATATGCGATAGATGGACCGAGTCATACCACTCGTTGAACTCTGCCAGACGTTCCGCGTCAGCGCAGTTGGAAATGACTACCAGAGTGGCGACGACGGTGGAGTCCGTTTGAGCCGCGCGTCGCCGCAGTCCGCCCAACGGGATGAATACGCCTTTCAGAGGCAGGTCCACACACGAGGGAGCCTGCTTCAGAATTGCTTCGGTTGTGTCCTCGTAGCGGCTGTTTACCTCATATGCATTGATGTATTGCGCTTTGGTGTAGTGCGGCTTTCCAGCCCGTTGGTAGGCACACGTGTAGCGCTGCGCGGTCAGAACGCCGCCAAGGGACAGCACATGGGGAAGATATGCGTTTTCATACCACTCGTTAGCTCCGCTGTCCTGGTCGGAGTCCGTACAGTTGAGGACATCAAGCAAGATGGGGTTTGCAGTATGTGAGAACATGTGCACTCCATGATCAACGTGTGGTGCCTGTCAACCGGGATGGTAGGTTTCTGACAAGCTCGAAACGGTGTCCCTGAGCACCACTGGCATTGCCGGGCCGTGCAAGGCATTCTATGAGCCCGCGCCTGCGGGTGTCAATGCAGACGGAATCGCACGGCTAGCCAACGCTCCGATCACTGAGGCGTATGGATCCCTTGCGACCGAAATGCTCGATGCAATTCTGGCAGTACAATTACCACCGCCCATCTTATGTCACGCTGTGTTTGCTGGAGAGTCCATCTCTTCCCGCTGTGTCCACCAGGAACACGTACCAGATAGCGCTGGCCGCCCATCAGGCTGCGGATCCCTCTGCCTGCGTCGTCGTTACATGATCTCCTGAGCTACGCGTCGCCCCTGCCTGCCCGCAGTGTCCTGACGACGCGCTCCCGCTCCAGCCGCGCGACGTCCTCGCGGGCGTACCCCAAGCCGAGAAGTATCTCCTCTGTGTGCTGGCCCAAGAGAGGCGGAGGTCCCTGAATCCGGCCGGGGGTCTTCTTCAGCTGGAAGGGAATGCCCAGCGTGCGGTAATGCCCCCTCTGCGGGTGCTGCACTTCCTGAATCATCTCGTTGCAGGCCACCTGGGGATGGTCGGCGATCTCCTGATAGTCCAGGCACGGGTCCGCGCGCATCTTGTACTGACGGAAGGTCTGCTGCCACTCGGCGGCGGTCCTCCGGGCGAAGGCCGTGTCCAGGAGGCGATAGAGGACGCTGCGGTTTTCGCGGCGTTTGGCCTCGGTGTTGAAGCGCGGGTCCTGCGCAAGATGCCCGACGCCCATAGCCTGGCAGAAGGTGGGCCACTGGGCGTCGTACACGCCGAACATCGTCACCACCTCGCGGCCATCCTTGCAGCGATAGGCGCCGTACGGCGGCGCGTTCCCCGCGAGACCTCGGCCCACCTTCTTCGGGACGACGCCTTCAATCAGGTATTCGTGCATGTGGACGGTCTGCATGTACATGGCGGTGTTCAGCAGAGAACAGACGACCTCCTGTCCGATGCCGGTCCGCTCGCGCACGAAGAGCGCCGTCGTTATCGCGTGGGCGGCCATCAGCGCGCTGCCGTGGTCAATGAAGGCGACGGGACAGAGGTACGGCGGCTCGTCGGGCAGCCCCTGGAGCGCGACGACGCCGGTCAGGGCTTGAAGCCACTGGTCGCCTCCGTACCGGTGCACAAGGGGGCCCGTCTCGCCCCACCCGTAGAGCGAGGCGTACACGATGCGCGGATTGATTTTGGAGAGCGCGGCGTAGTCAAGACCCAGGCGCTCCATGGCGCCGGGCCGGAAGTTCTGAACGACCACGTCGGTCCGCGGCATGAGCTTCAGGATGATCTCCTTGCCCTCCGGGCGGCGCACGTCAACGGCCAGGCACCTCTTGCCTCGATTGACAGCCATGTAGCGGAAGTGGTCTTTCTGTGTTCCGTCCTCGCTCTCGCGCACCTCTTGCACGTTGGGGATGCCGCCCCAGCGCATCGTCTCCCCTCCCACGGACTCCACGCGGATGACATCCGCTCCCATGTCCGACAGAAGCATGCTCGCCAGGGGGGCGAAGTAAAGCACTCCGAAGTCGAGGACGCGAATGCCCTCCAGAGGAAGAGTCATGAGGTCTCGGCCCTCCTTTCACCCAGCGGCCAGAGGCTGTCCTGTCAGGGAGCGTCCTTCAGCAGGTCCGCCAGTTCCCCCTGCGCCGCCGCGGGGCCTCTGGTTTCCAGAGTCTTGAAGAAGCGGGCCTCCTCCGGCGCGAGCGCCCGCAACTGGAGGGTCTGGGCGATCTGGACCTGGGAGAGGTAGCGCCAGGCCGCGCCGACGCCCCGCGCCTCCAGGACGAGGTTCAGGTCTTCCTTGGCCCAGGCCAGCCCGTCGCCCGGGCTGAGGGCGACGCCCTCAGCATAGTGGGTCGCCTCCGTCTCCAATCGCTCGCGCGGGACAGCGAAGTTGATGAGGCCGATGGCCGCAGCCTCCCGCGCGCCGACCGTCCGCCCTGTGTACAGGATGTCCTTTGCCTTCTTGATGCCGACGTAGTACGTCCAGAGGGGATTGGTGGGAAGAAGGCCCATCGCCACCGAGGGGTCGCCAAAGGTCGCGTCGTCGCTGGCGAAGCAGATGTCGCAACACATCGCCAGCGTGAGTCCCATGCCCAGGCACCTGCCCTGCACCTGCACGATAGTGGGCCTGGGGAAGTTATACAGGTACTCCCACCGGCGCATCCTGCGGCGCTCTCTGTCGAGCAGCCTGTCCATGGCGGGCAGAGGCTTGTCTCCCGGCGGCTCCACGAGTTCGTCCACGGGCATGTCGCCCGCGTCCAGGCCGACGCAGAAGTCGGGGCCGCGCGCCCGCACGACCAGCACCTTGGCGGCGATCTCCTGCTCGGCGCGGCGCAACGCCGAGTCCAGATCTCGAACGAGGGCGTTGTTCAACGCGTTGCCCGCGTCGGGGCGGTCCAGGGTGATCAGGGCAAGGTTGCCTCGCCGCTCGTAGAGGACGGCAGGTTCAGCCATGCAGCACACTCCCGTCAGCGACCGCTTTCCGGCGCCGTCTCGGTGGTGGTCGTCTGGTGCCGGGTGTCTATGAATCCCTTGAGCCCCTTGTCGCGGCGCGTCCTGTAGAAGTTCAGCTCCCAGGGCCGGAAGCGGACGTACTGGTAGGAGATGTGGCCCTCGTAGTGAGCGCGCCACGCTACCCCCAGCCCGGCGACGTCCAGGGCGCCGTTCACGGACTCTTTCAGGAGGGCGAGGGTGTTGGGCGGCATACGAGCGACGTGCCGGGCGAACCTTTCGGTCTCCTCTTCCAGACGCTCCTTCGGCACGGCGCGCGTAATGAGACCACGCTCGGCGGCGTCCTTGCCGGACATCTCGGGAATGGTGCTCGCCGTCCGCGCCCTGTGCGACGCCCCCGGCCAGCTGCCGTTCCAGTAGGACAGGCCCAGGGTGAGCCGCCCGAAGCCCCGCACGCCGAAGATGGCGTCCTCGGCGGCGATGGTGAAGTCGCAGGACGCCTGGACGCCTTCGCCCGCTCCGATGCAGTACCCGTGCACCTGGGCGATGGTGACTTTGGGGTAGTGCAGAATGTCTTCGTGCTTGCCGCAGCGCCGGCGCTCCACGTTGAAGTAGTCGCGCACATTGGGAGCGTACTTTGGGTCAATGGGGATGGTCTCGTCACCTTCGGGAGACGAGAGGTCGTGGCCCGCGGAGAAGGCGGAGCCGCGCCCGCGAATGATGACGACGCGCACCTCCGAGTCGTCCGCGGCTCTGTGCAGACCCGCCAGGAGGTCCAGGAACTGGCGGTCGTTGAAGGCGTTGCGCTTCTCCGGGCGGTTGAACGTAAGCCGGGCTATCGGCCCGTCCTTCTCGTAGAGAGTGGTGTCGAACGCTCTGTCCTGGTAGGAGACCCACTGGTACTGGGGCACCTGGTACTGAAACTTGTATTCCCCGAACAGGCCAGGCATCATGGGGCGCCTCCCTCTGGGCCGGTCTAGCAGGACGATGGAATCCCTTTTCGACCATCCCCCTGCCCCCTTCCTGACCAGGAAGGGGGTGAAAGTACTATCTGGGGGATACCCCCAGACCCCCGCCAAAGGGGCTTCGCCCCTCTGGACTCTCCATTGTCAACAGTGAGTCTAGTCCTTGAGACCAAGGGGAAAGTAAGGACGATAGGCCGCGTCGCGCTCCCGCAGGGCCGCCCGAAGCCCCCTCTGGTCGCGCGCCTGCCAGAAGTTGAACTCCTCCGGCGCAAACCCGCGCCGCTGGATGGTGCTCAAATAGCGCATGTAGGCCGCGAGACGCCACGCCTCTCCCAGACCCGATGCCTCAAGCGCCTGGCGGGACGTGCCCATCCATCCGGCGCTTCCGTCGGCGCCTCCAAGCCCACCCAGGCGCCCTTCGACGCTGCCCAGTCCTCCGGTAGTCACCAACGCCTTGCACCACGTGTTCACCACGTCGTCAATCTTGTCGGCGGGCACGACCTGGGTGACGAGGCCGATGCTCTCCGCCTCGCGGGCGCCGACGTACCGGCCGGTCAGGAGCAGGTCCTTGGCTCGGCGCGGCCCCACGCGCCAGCTCCACAGGGGCATCGCTGTGGCGAGGCCCGTGCGCACGCCGGGATCGCCGAAGACGGCGTCCTCCGCGGCGATGGCGGTCCCGCAGCACATCTGGAGGTTGCACCCGAACCCGATGCAGTAGCCGTGCACCTGCGCTATGGTGTCCTTGGGGTAATAGAAAAGATAGCGCCAGAAGTTCATGCGGCGTTCCTCCGCCGCCAGGAGGTCGTCCAGGTGGGGCTTGCGGCGTGGGTCCCAGGGCGAGACCTCCTCGGCGTCTTCGGCGCTCATGTCCTCGCCCACGCAGAACGAAGGGCCCGCCCCCTTGAGCACCACGACGCGGACGTTGTCGTCCCGCTCGGCCTGCTCAAGGGCCTGGCGCAGCTCTCGCCAAAGGTTGTTGTTCAGGGCGTTCAGCCGGTCAGGGCGATGCAGCGTGACGCGGGCGACCTGGTCCGCTACGACGTACAGGACAGAGGTGTAGGCCATAGGCGCCTCCGTCTGGGGGTGAAAACGGCTTTGCGGCGACGGGTCGTATCGTAAGGTCGGCGCCGAGGCCTGTCAAGGGCGTGTACTCGCTTAGTACGTTGTGTTATGAAGCATGGGTGACACTCTCCGGTGGGATGGACTGGCGAAAGAAGCACCGTCGCTCTGAGATGACTGTCGCCACAAACCCGCAGGGCTCGAGAACCCGTCATTGGGGGGATACACCGCCGCAGGGGCACAAGCCGCTATGGGCTCTGTGAGAGCGCGACGACCATCCTGCTCACGGGAGAAGCACCCCGTTATTGCGTCTTCGTTGTGCGGCACCCGCGCCCGCCGCCGCCGACCAGGGGCGTGTCAGGCTCGGGCAGGACGGCCATCGTCTGCGGGTCGGGCACGCTGCGCCTCCCGGTCGCCTTTTTCGAGTTTCTCGCTCCGTTGGCCCAGGGGCGGAACCCGACCACCGAGACACATGTACCCAGGAAGGAGGCCGTTGCCTTGTGTGGAACGCAGGCTCGCTCACAACGCAGGCTCGCTCACCAGGATGTGTAAAAGGCAGGCCAGAAATGGTGCGCGGTGCGCTCTCTCAGCGCAGGAGTCTTGCTTTCGGGCTTTGAACGGGCGAAGGCTCCGTCTCCCGGTGAATGATATCCACCACCTGTTTGACGTAGCCGTCCAGGTTCAGACCTTTGTCCACGATGGTCCGAGCCCGCCGCCCCATTTGCGCTACCTTCTCGGGATGCTTCAAAAGATAGCAGATGGCCTGACTCCAGCCCTCCACGTCTCCGGGCGATACAAAAACACCTGTCTCGCCGTGTTCAAGAACGCCGAGGGCTTCCAGTCCGGCCGTCCGTGTTGCCACCACTGCCTTGCCCATCGCCATCGCCTCATAGAGCACGAGGGAGCCTGCCTGGTCCGTGCTGGGGAACAACGGAATTGCGACGAAGAGTGCCCTGCTGTACAACTCGCGCAATTCACGCGCGCTCTTGCGAACGAAAAACACGCTGCCGGAATGGTACGAGACCGCCCCGTTCCTGTGCGAGGCGACCCACGGGCTATGATGGGCTACGATCAACTGGACGTTTTGATCGCGGGTCGCCTCAACCAGGGTTGCGTAGTCCCTCCGATATGACCCTGCACTTGCGATCAGCCTGTCCGGGACGCGGGCCTCCGGGCGCCAGAAGCGATGGTCTCCCGCATGGTGGACTGCCACAACCTTGCGATTGGGGAATCCGCACGATGACCTGAGCTTGCGGGCGATGAGTGGGCCGTAGCACACGACCTGGTCAATTCGTGAGTGGAGCCCGAAGGCTTTGACAATAAAGGTCTCAAAAGAATTCGCCAGCTCGCCGTGCGAGATGAATATGTGCCGCTTGCGCACCCCTGCTAATCTGAACAACAGGGCAAGAAGCAGGCCAACCCGGTCCACGTCTGTGATGACGAGGTCATATTGGCGGTGTCGGCGGAAAGAGCCAAAGGCCGCGCGGAATATATTTAAGACTCGACCCAGCTTGCTGTCACTCGCCGCCGCGATAGGTGTCATGATCGAAGCGCCCAGATTGTCAGCGAGCGCGAAATAGTCCCGCTGAGGAGCAGCGCCTGCCTCCACTTCGCTCCTCGCGTCCTCCGATACCGGTACGCTCACAAGCACCGCGGCCCGCATAGCTGACCTCGCACATGTCATTCGGTGATTTGGTCCATCGACGGGGTATGTATTTTGTGGGGCTTGCCCTGTCACACATCGCGCTTTCGAGGGGACTCTGAGGCCCGCGCGCCGCACGGCGGAGAGCCCGAAGTGTGCTCCGGCCATCGCAACTCGCTGAGTCGCCATTCATTGCCCTCGGCGCATACCGCCGCCAGATAGCCGTGAGCGGGCGCGAACCACTCCAATGACCATCGTGACACGTTCATGCGCCCTGCGGTGGTCCTCATGAACCCCCTCGCGTCTCCTGGAGTCGGCGCTGCCGTCCTGTCGAGCAGCATTGCAATGCTTTCGCCTCTTGCTTTGACGTACGCCTCCTTGCCGGTCCAACAAGCCATGAATGCATGTTGGCGCTCCTCGCCCGCAAAAGTTTCCAGAACCGCTATCTCCTGGGCGGACAAGAAGCGTTCGGCGATCTCCTCCCACTGCATGCTCGACAGGCTTTCCACGTCAACGCCGACGTCGATGCCCAGCGTTACGGCAATCAGTGCAAGGCCCTCGGAATGGGTTAGATTGAACCGCAGCCGTTCGGGTGCAGAGTCTTCCTCCAGTGCGGGTTTGCCATGAGGACCGTAGGTAAAACGTAGTTCCTCAGCCTTCACGTCCAAGTATTGTCCAAGAATAGCTCGGAGCGCCCCTCGCGCCGCTACGAAGCGGTGTCGCTCGCGCTCGAAGTGAAACCTCTGGGCCCGCACGCGCTCGTCTTCGGACAGGCTCCGCAGGAGCGCGTGACGCATTGCTGAACATGCGTCCAGGTCAACGCTCCAGACATGGACTTCATGCTGCCTCGGGGTCATTCTTCCAGGACGCGGGCGCCGGGAAGTCATCCCGCTCATGGCGCCAACCCTTCACCCGATCTGTCGTACACCGGAATGGCGGCTCGTCACGCCCTCGGCCCAGCCCTGGATGAGTTCGAAAAGATATTGCTGAGACGGAAGCGGCGTGAATATGTGGTCCGCTTGCTGGACGAATTCCAGGTGCAACTTGCCGGATGCAATCAGCTTGGGGAGAGCATCGCCAAAAACCATTCTCATGTATTCCAGGCCCCAGTCTTTGGAGCTATACACCAGCAGCATGTCGATATCGCGGTCCACCAGGGCACGGAAGTCGGCGGCGACCTTGCGGGCTGCCGACTCTGCTTTTTCTTTCCGGACAAACAGGCCCCTGAGGCGTATCCAAAGCGACTGGTAGTCGGCCCTTCCTATGAGCGGTCGGACCCATCGCCTGGGGTTGAACAAGACCGACTTCCAGTAGCGCCAACGCCGCGCTTCGACGTACGAGGTCAGGACCTGGCTGTATTGCTGGGGGTTGATAAGACCGACACCGATGACTCGGCTGTCCTCATGGGCGGTGTCAAACCCGGTGACGGCCCCCAGACAGATGCCCAGTAAGAGAAACCTCCGGGAGTTCCTCACGTCGCGCAGGTAGTCCATGGCCTCACTCGTCTCCTTGACGCAGCGCTTCTCGAAAGCGAGCGTGTCGGTGCTGATGCCGCTGTCGCCTATTCCGGAGAAATCGAATCGCAGGGTGACGAATCCTCTCGAGGCCATGCGCCGGGCGATTTTCACGTGCAAGCGATTCGGGCCGGCCCGATGCACCAATCCCTGGTTCAAAAGGATGATCGTCGGGAGGTCTCGGGACGCCGCGGACTCCGGCGGGTCGGTGATGATCCCGACCAGAGGCGCGGACCCGCCGAACACCACAGGCGTCTCCTTCATGGCGATACCCGCACGAGCCAGGACACAAGCGCCTCGACTGTGCGGCCGGGCACGAGGGCGCCCACATCGTCCATCCAGACCCGAGGGCCAGCGATGTGTAAGTACTCGGAGTGAGCGCCAGTTGTTTGAAGGTGCTCAGCCAGTAGCCGGCACGGCGCGCTGTCCACGCTATCGATGACCAGGATGTTGTTGGCTGGGGCGTCACGTATGGTGAGCAAGTTCAGGCGGCGCAGCGCCGTGAGCGTGGAGGCAGTGAAAGGGATTCCCAGTATGCCAGTGACAGGCTCTCCCAGGTTCTCAGTATCGAGGTGTTCTCCCGGCTGGCCCAGCAAGCGTTCGTGAATGTTTGTCATCTCCTGAATGTACGCCGCCCCACTCACAACGGGGTCCCACATGACCATGCTGTGAAGGTCGTGCCGTTGAACTCCAGCAAGCGCACTCAGCGTTGCCCCAAACCGAAGTCCCATCAGAGAGACCCTTGACCGGCCGCTCCTCCTTTGCGCCTCGGAAATCGCTGTTGAAATCTCGTCTAGCCATTGGTCGACGTTTCCCTGCTCGGACTCACCGGCGGAGTCGCCAGACCCGGAATAGTCGAAACGCAGCACGGGGTAACCCGCCTGGGAGAGACGGTTGGCGGTCTGTCTGCAGCTGCGGTGTGCTCGCATGTACTCCCGCCACGCGGGGTAGCAGAGCACAACGACGCAGTCTCGTGCGTTCACGCCCTTAGGCGGATGGTAGCAGCCGAATAGCGGCCTCGCCGGAGGCCCAAAATAAAACGGGTCCAGGTCTCTTCCGTGCGCTGTACCGTGCGCGGAACGCGGGTCGGCCTCACTCCGTGGTGCGTCCGGTGGCGCCGCGAGAGCAGATTTGCGTGGGGCGTCCATCGCTCTTCACCTTGACTTTGCTGTCTTGGCATTCATGGCGCCGCGGATGGCGCCCATCAACCTGTTGGACAGGCTCCCGTCGTTCCGGCCCGCAGGGGCGTGGGTGCGTTCGTCCAGTGTCGCCGCCAACTGTCCGAGCGTTTGGTAACGAAGCTCGAGGGGGTCTACGCGCACTTTGGTGGTCTTTTCCAGTCGCGCGACGACCGAAGCGGCCATCAGCGAGTTACCGCCGAGGTCGTAGAAGTTGTCGTTGGGACTGACGTGACTGACACCCAGGACATCCTGCCATGTCGCTCTGACCAGGGACTCCGAGGTCGTACGCGTGGCCATTTGAGGCCCGGCCGGGATGGGTGTCGCTGCCACGCAGGGCGTGAGGCCGCAGGCGCTCTCTTGGGTCGTGGGCCTCTGCGCAGGCGTCTCTCTCGGGAGGACATGAGGCGCGGGAACGCCCGTGGTCTCCAGCCAGTGGCGCTGTCGCTCGAATGGATAAGTCGGCAGGGCCACCCGTCGTCGACGCTCGTGGACGCCGAACCCTGTCCAGTCCACCGGCACGCCTTCAGTCCACAAATGACCCAATGCATTGAGCATGGTGGCTTCGTCTTGATGGCTGTCCAAGACGTGGCCCAACGACGACAGCACGACCTGCTGAGGGACGCCGTAGGAGGGGTGTTTTGCGAGCGTCGCGAGAACGTTGCCAGGGCCCACTTCAAGGAGAATGTGATCGGGGATTTTGGCGAGCTCTTGTCTTCCCTGGGCGAAATGCACAGTGTGGCGCATTTGCCGCGTCCAGTACACTGGGTCGGTGGCCTGTTCAGCGGTTATCCACGTGCCCGTGAGCGAAGAAATGAAGGGTATCTTGGGAGGGCTGAGCTTCGCCTTGCGCGCTTCGTTCGTGAAGGCATCGAGGACGGAGTCCACCATAGGCGAATGGAAAGCATGAGACGTGTGAAGGCGCCGACATACCGTTCCTCTCTGAGCCAGAGCTCTTTCCAGGGTATCTATCGCATTGGTGGTCCCTGACACAACGCAGTTGGAAGGCCCATTTACCGCAGCCAGGGAGAGGTCGGTATTTAGCAACGCGGTCGTCTCTTGTTCGCTCAGCAAGACGGAGAGCATGCCTCCCGTGGGCAGGCTCTGCATCAGGCGGCCGCGGGCGGCAAGCAATCGAAGCGCATCCTCCAGCGAGAGAACGCCCGCAAGACAGGCCGCGACATACTCGCCTACGCTGTGACCAATCATCTTCGCCGGATGGATGCCCCACTCTATCCATAGTTGGGTCATAGCGTATTCGATCAAAAAGATGGCTGGCTGCGCGAAAGAAGTCTGTGTAAGGTGGCGCGTTGCCTCATCTGTCTGCTCTGGCCTGGGGTACAAGACGTGGCGCAGGTCAGTCCCCAGCAGGGGCGCAAGGAACTCTGCGCATCTGTTGACGTGCTCACGGAACGTCGGCTCATGTTGATAGAGTTCCAGTCCCATGTTCACATACTGGGAACCCTGTCCCGAAAACATGAAAACGACAGGCGTGTTCTCCCCTTCCCTAGCCTGGGTCACAACGCGTTGGGGATCAAGGGCTTCCAGCGCCTGGACAGCGTCGGCGATTTCCCGGCAGATGAGGGCACGGCGACATTTGAATCCTCTCCGGCCCGTGCGCAGGGTGTGGGCCACGTCCGGGAGCCCGCACCCCGGGTTCTGCTTCAGGTGCGCGCCAAGGTTGGCTGTAGCCGCTGCAAGCGCAGGCGCCGTTCGCGCCGAGATAACAAGAAGCTGCCATGGACGTGAACTGCCGCACGAGGGCGTAGGGGGTGCTTCCTCGAGAATGGCATGCGCGTTGGTCCCCCCTATGCCGAATGAACTGACGCCAGCCAGTCGCGGATGATCTGCATCCTTCCATGCGGAAGGGGCAGCGCTTACGTAGAACGGGCTGGTGTCCAGGGCCAGCTTGGGGTTTGCTTTCCGGAAGTGCAGACTTGGCGGTATCAGCTTATGGTCGAGTGCCAGGGCAGTCTTGATAAGGCCAGCAATCCCGGATGCGGCATCCACATGCCCTATGTTTGTTTTGACCGAACCAATAGCACAGAAGCCAACTTTGTCCGTATAGGCCCGGAACGCCTTTGTCAGTCCGGCAATCTCTATAGGATCGCCCAGCGGCGTGCCTGTGCCATGGCATTCAACGTAGCCGACTGATTCCGCGTTGACCCCGGCCGTGGCAAGCGCCATGCCTATGACTTCTGCCTGACCATCCACGCTGGGAGCCGCATAGCCGACCTTGGACGCGCCGTCATTGTTGACAGCAATTCCTTTTATGACGGCGTATATCTTGTCGCCGTCATCCATCGCGTCCGACAGTCGCTTCAGTACCACCAGCCCCGCACCGCTGCTGAACACCGTCCCGGCGGCCTGTTCATCAAACGCCCGACAATGTCCGTCTGGAGACACAATCCAGTCCTTCTGGTACCGGTAACCTTGCTTTTGGGGCATCCTTAATGAGACCCCTCCGGCCAAGGCCATGTCGCATTGATAGGTCAGCAATCCCTGGCACGCATGGAACACAGCTACCAGGGATGTGGAACACGCGCTTTGGACTGTGACACTGGGACCTCTGAGGTTCATCCGATAGGAGATACGAGTTGCCAGGCTGTCAGCCTGATTGTCGAACCTGGCCTGGAAACCATAGGCAGCCTCCAAGCCCTGCATGTATGGAGACACGTTCTGGATGAAGTAGGAGTTCGGTCCCATGCCCGCATAGACGCCGATGGAACCAGGGCACCTTGCGGCATCGTAGCCCGCGTGCTCCAGTGCCTCCCATGCGCACTCCAGGAGGACGCGGCCCTGAGGGTCCATGAAGTCGGCTTCGCTTGGTGGGATTCCGAAGAACCCCGCGGCGAACAAGTCCACACCATGCACGATGCCCGCGGCCCTCACGTAGCTGGGGTCATTCCTCACGGACTCAATGTCAACACCGGAGGCAGCCAGTTCGTCATCGGAGAAGAAGGATATGGACTCAACGCCGATAGCGATGTTATGCCAGTACTCCTGGACATTTCTCGCGCCGGGGAACCGGCCAGCCATGCCAACGATAGCGACGCTCTCCGCGGCTGCGTTGGGACTACTCATGACTTTGGCTCCCGCCGTTCCTGTCCTTGCCGGACCGATTGAAGCGAGCCAACGCATCCTTCTGGCGCCGGGCGCGCGCGTGGACAACATCATAAGAGGCTTCGACACGTTCCCCCTGGGTCATATAGTCGGCCAGAGACTTCACCGTGGAGTATTGGAAAGCCTTCGTCACCGGGAACGTGATGCCGAGGACTTGCTGCAGCTTGTTGTGCATAGTGAGAAGCGACAGCGAATGTCCTCCCAGGTCAAAAAAGTTGTCGTGTACCCCAACGCGGTCGAGCCGCAGCACCTCTCCCCAGATTTTCGCTACCGTACGCTCCATGTCCGTGCTTGGCGCCACATAGCGCTCCAGGTGGTCAGGCCGTTTTTGGTCAGGGGCGGGCAAGGCCATGCGGTCCAGCTTTCCGTTGGCGTTCAGAGGAAACGCTTCCAGGGGTACAATGGCCGAAGGCACCATGTACTCCGGCAGGGTCTCAGCAAGGAAGTCGCGCAATCCCGCCAATGAGGGCTTTCGGCCTTCGACAGGGACTACATAGCCCACCAGTTGTTTTTGCCCTGGAAGGCTGTCCCTGGCCACTACGGCAGCATCTCGGACGTCGGGGTGGGCCTTGAGGCAGGCCTCAATCTCTCCAGGCTCGATCCGGAACCCCCGAATCTTCACCTGGTCGTCGATGCGGCCCAAGTATTCTATGTTGCCGTCAGACAGGTAGCGGGCCAAGTCGCCGGACTTGTACATACGCGACCCCTGCGTGCTGCAGAACGGGTCAGGTAGAAAACGCCTGGCCGTAAGCTCGGGCCGGTTGAGGTATCCCCTGCCGACCTGCACCCCTCCGATGTATAGCTCGCCAGGCACTCCTATTGGCACTGGTCTGAGCTGGCGGTCCAGGATGTATATCTTGGTGTTGGCAACCGGTCGTCCGATAGGCACGGAACGGAGTGCCGCGTCAGGTCGGCACGGCCAGTACGTGACGTCAACGGCCGCTTCCGTAGGACCGTAGAGGTTATCCAGCCTGGCGTTGAGGCGCGAGAAAAAGAGGGTCATTACATCGGGTGGCAAGGCCTCCCCGCTGGCGATGACCTGCCGCAGACTGGTGCACGCACTTACCCGCGGTGCCTCAAGAAACGTGCGCAGCATGGATGGTACGAAATGGAGTACCGACACCTTTTCGGCAGTGATGAGGTTTATCAGATAGTCAGGGTCTTTGTGACCTCCAGGTCGTGCGAGGACCACGGTTGCGCCAGTCGTCAGAGGCCAAAAGATCTCCCAAACGGATACGTCAAAACTGAATGGAGTCTTTTGCAGCACGCGCTCGCCTTCGGTCAGCTTGTAGGCATCTTGCATCCAAAAGAGCCGGTTGCAGATGCCACGGTGGGTGTTCATGGATCCCTTGGGATCGCCGGTTGAACCCGAGGTGTATATCACATACGCAAGATTCTCAGGGTTCGTGCCGGAGTCGAGAGGCGCGGCGCTCTCCGAGGCTACAGTGTCCCAATCCGTGTCCAGTGCGAGGACGCGCGCCCGGTGTTCTTGTAGCCCTGGAACGAGGTGTCTCTGGGTCAGCAGGACGTGGACACCGGTATCCTCAAGGATGCGCTCGGTACGCTTCCTGGGATGCGCCGGGTCAAGTGGCACGTACGCCGCGCCCGCCTTCAGTATGCCCAGCATGCCGATGACCATTTCCAGAGAGCGCTCCATGTACACGCCAACCAGCGCCTCTGGACGAACGTCCAGTTTTTGAAGATAACGCGCGAGCTGATTGGACCGTTGGTCCAGCTCCGAATAAGTCAAACGGACGCCCTCGAAAACGACAGCGGTGACATTGGGACAGCGCCGTGCCTGGTTCTCCACCATCTGGTGTAGACAGATGTCTCTTCTGTATTCAGCGTCGGTGTTGTTCCACTCCACCATCAGCTGACGCTGTTCGTCTTCCGTCAGCATCTGCAGTTGCGAAAGGTCTACGTCAGGGTCCTGGGCCATGCGCGTGAGCAGAGTCCGTAAGTGGCCCAACATGCGACTGATGGCTGTCGTCCCAAACTTGCTACGATCGTAGGAGACCTTCAAGGTGAGTTGGTCTTCAGCATACCCGTAAACCGTGAGGGGATAGCCGGTCTTCTCAATCAGGCGGAAGTCGCGGTTGCGCCACTGAGCTCCCAGGCGTTTCAGGGCGCTGTCCAGGAGGTAGTAGTCGAAGACCAGGACCGACTGAAACAGGGGCGTTCCCGGGGGGCGATTGCTCCAGCGCTGCGCATCGGCGAGCGGCGTGTGCTCGAAATCTCGTAAGGCGATGTCCTGGGCTCGCAGTTCCCTAAGCCAGGGCGCCAGCGGCCCCGAAGGCGGCACCGAGACGCGCACAGGGAGGTTGTTCATAAGCAGGCCGACCACAGAGTCATTGCCGGAAGCTGTAGATCGGCGGCCGGATCGCACTGCTCCAAAGACAACTTCGCCTTCCCCGCTGTAGCGACTCAACAGAATGGCCCAGGCGCCCTGAAACAGCGTGTTCAAAGTCACCTGGTGGAGTTGAGCAAACGTTTTCAGGGCGGACGTCGCGGACTGGGAGAGCTTTGTCTCACTCTCCGCGTAAGTGCAATCCGCAGGTCGGGGCTCAACGTCCAGATAGTCGATCATCAGGGGCGTCGGTGCGGAAAAGCGCTGCAGCCTCCGGGTCCAGAATTCCTTCGCACCGGACAGGTCTTTCTGGCGCAACTCGGAGATGTAGTCTCGATACGGACAAGGGGCGTCGAGCCGTGGCTCCTGACCTCTGACCATGGCGTCATACAAGCTGAGGACTTCCTTGAGCACCAGCAATTGCGAACGCCCATCCAGCGCGATGTGGTGGAACGTCCACACGCACGTGTAATCGGTATCGCCGTTCCGGAAGGCGGACAAGCGCATGAGTGGAGCCTGCGCCAGGTCAAAGCCCCGCCGACGGTCGGCGCTGAGGAACCGATCAAGCTCCGCGTGCTGGTCATGGGGTGCGAGGCCACGCCAGTCGCGCTCTTCGAAAGACACAGCTACGCTGCGGTGAACGTCCTGAATCGGCTCAGCGAGACCCCACCATCGAAAACTGCTGCGGAGTACTCCATGACGCTCGACAGTGCGAGCCCAGGCTTTGGCAAACGCGGCGAGGTTCAACGGCTCGTGCAAATGGCACAGTACTTGCTCAATGTCGACACCAGGCTCGTTTGCGTAGATGTGTCCATAGAGCATGCCCTGCTGCATGGGCGACAGGGGGTAGGATACTTCGATGTCATTGGGCATCATGTAGTCTCTTGTTCTCACAACTGAGTTTGTTCTAACCAGCGGTCCGAGATGCACAACTGCGCCAGAGCCGTCTATGTGTTTGGCTCTCGTATAACGCCGCCGATAGCGCTATCTCTGGGAAATGCCGTCTGCAACAAGCGAGTCCAGTCTGTCATGCATTGTCGCTTCGGCGTTGATGTACAACCATCCTCCGTTGGAGAGGCGCGTCTTTCCGATTGTGCTAGTCAATTCCGCCGAGGGAGTCCAAAGGCAGAGCCGGGCCCTTCGTAACTGACAACGACATGCGGGTCATGGCAGGTGCGTCTGCAAAGCTCTTACAACCGCGTGATGCCCTGCTCCTCGCACAGGTCTGCGTCTGCTTGAGGCTCACGGGATTCCGATCCACGGCCGATGCGGGATGCGCATCGGGCCGGGGGCGCCAATCGTGCTCGCGACGGCAGCACGCTTGGGCTCCAGTAGCTTACGAAGCGAGCAAGCGGGTGGCAATAAAGCCGATCGCAATACTAAACGAGATGTACCGGCCTCGCGGACTGCTCAGGCGCGAAGGGGCAAACGAAGCGAGGGGGTATAGCGTATGTTCGCCGCGCGAGTGGCGTCCGGGGATTGTGCCAGCCTCACGCCGACCGTGGCCAATATGCGTTCTCCACGTACTGCAGCACCATACGCTCGGCGTTGAAGTAGGAGCCGTTTACCGCGATGGTAGAGCGCATGATGCTGGCATAGTCGGAGGGCCTGCCATAGAACATCGGGAGAATCGCGAATTCCAGTTTGTTGTAAAGCGAAACGGCCTCGGCTGAAGGATCGCTCGTGCTGCTCCGGTCCTCGCCGATCGACCAGCCCGTTACGCCCTCCAGACACCCTTCCAGCCACCAGCCGTCGAGGATGCTGAGGCTGGGCACACCATTGATGGCCGCCTTCATCCCGCTCGTGCCCGAGGCTTCCAGGGGCCTCTGCGGCGTGTTCAGCCAGAGGTCAACGCCTGAGCAAAGGAACTTGGCCAGGGTAAGGTCGTATTCCTCCAGGTAGATGACGCGCACTATCCCACGCAGACGCTCGGACGCTTGGAACACCATCCTGATCTGGTCTTTTCCGCCTTCATCCTTGGGATGGGCCTTACCCGCGTAGATGACCTGCAACGGGCCGGCCCGTCGAGCGATGCTCTCGAGCCGTTGCAGGTCGGTGAAGAGGAGATTTGCGCGCTTGTGGGTCGTGGCCCGTCGCGCGAAGCCTATGGTCAGGACTCCGGGGTCAAGGCCAGTTCTCGCGCGCCTTTTCACCTCCTCCAGGAGCGCCCGCTTGGCGTCCGCGTGGGCCTGCTGGACCTCATCCAGGGGGATGCCGATGGCGTAACGAAGGTACAGGTTGTCGTACCGCCATTGCAGAAGGTGACGGTCGAACAGCTTCTGGAAGGGTGGAGAAGCCCAGGTTGCGGCATGGACGCCGTTGGTTATCGCGCTCATGGGGAAGTTCGGGAACATGCTGTGCGCGATTTCCTCATGGCGCATGGAGACACCATTGACGTAGCGGGAAAAGACAAGCCCCAGATAGGTCATGTTGAGGATGCCGTCAAGACAACACCCCAGTCTTTCCAGCGCGGTCGCCCGATTCTCCCCCAGCACCTTGCGCACCATGTCCATGGGGAACTTGTCGTGGCCCGCGGGGACCGGGGTGTGCGTCGTAAAGACGCACTGGTGTCGGACGCGGGCCAGGTCTTCGCTCGTGACCGTCTCCATGTCCTTGTCGCCCAGGGCGTCCTGGAGCAGGGCGAGGCCAAGCAACGCCGAGTGGCCTTCGTTCATATGGAAGGACTGCACGTGCTTATGGCCGAGCGCTCGAAGGGTGGCGGCCCCACCCAGGCCCAGGAGCGCTTCCTGGCAGAGCCGGTAATGGTCATCGCCGCCGTAGAGGAAGGCGCTGAGAGTGCGGTCCCAGGGCTGGTTCTCCGGAATGTCCGTGTCGAGCAGGTAGACGGGCACCTCGTGTCCAAGCACTCCATGCAAGACGTACAGCCATGGCCTGATGTGGACAGTTCGTCCTTCGATGGTCACCGATGGCCTGACGGGCAACGCTTCGAGGAACTCATGCGGAACCCACGAACAGGGGGCTTCGGTCTGGCGTCCGTGCTCGTCGAGGCGCTGATGGAAATAGCCTTTGCGATGAAGCAGGCTGACGCCGACCAGAGGAAATCCGCTGTCGGCAGCGGCGCGGAGGTAGTCTCCGGCGAGAACGCCCAGACCGCCCGAGTAGGTGGGCATCCGAGGGTCCAGAGCTATTTCCATGGAAAAGTAGGCAACGACCGGCAGGCTGGCCGCCACTGCTCCCTGCTGCACCATACGTCACCTATCGGGCCAGGCGTTTGTTGTCGTATGTGAGACGAACGCCGATGCGTGGGTCGGTGGGTTCGCTCGCGCCTGATTCCGCGGTCGCCTCCGGACATGGACGGCTGGCGGGGCAAGCACCCTGCCAGTGGGTTGTCTCTGAAACCGCTACGCTACTGGAATCAACATCTCACGCCAGCCGGTTTCCGTCAAGTGGCCAAGTGGGCTGAGTCGGAAGCGCTGCCCGTCAAGGCCAAGACAAGTGCTGTGCCGTCCCCGCCCGTTTGACGGACATTCGCGCGCGGGCTACAATTGCGAGAAACGCTAGATATGAGGGACTATGACCCCGTCGCCAGCTTCGCGCTCCACGCCACCCACGACCAGCGCCGACATCCGCCAGGCGTACCTGGACTTCTTCCAGCAGCGCGGTCACAAGCTCAGGGCCAGCTCCAGCCTGGTGCCGGAGGGCGACCCCACGCTGCTCTTCACCACGGCGGGCATGGTCCAGATGAAGGACTACTTCCTGGGCAGGACCAAGGCCCCCGCGCCGCGCATGACCTCCTGCCAGAAGTGCTTCCGTACCACGGACATTGACTCCGTCGGCGACTCGAAGCACCTGACCTTCTTCGAGATGCTGGGCAATTTCAGCGTCGGCGACTACTTCAAGAAGGAGGCCATCGCCTGGGCGTGGGAGTTCGTGACGGAGGTGCTCAAGCTGCCGAAGGAGCGGCTCTGGGCGACCGTGTATCTGGACGACGACGAGGCGTACGGCTACTGGCGCGCCCTCGGAGTGCCGGAGGAGCGCATGCGGCGCTACGGCGAGTCCGACAACTGGTGGGGCCCGCCCGGCGACGAAGGCCCCTGCGGGCCGTGCTCGGAGATCCACTACGACTTCGGCGCGGAGTACGGCTGCGGCAAGCCGGGGTGCGGCGAGCCGTCCTGCCCCTGCGGGCGCTTCGTCGAACTGTGGAACCTTGTGTTCATGCAGTTCTACCAAGACAAGCAGAAGAAGCGCACGCCGCTCCCGAAGCCCAACATTGACACGGGCGCGGGCCTGGAGCGGTTCAGCGCCGTGCTGCAGGGCAAGCGCACCGTCTATGACACCGACGTCTTCCAGCCGCTACTCCAGCGCATTGCGCAGCTTGCGGGCACGACATATGGCAAGGATGCGGACGCCGACTACGCGATGCGCGTGGTGGCGGAGCACGCGCGCGGCGTGACGTTCCTGATACCCGACGGCGTCACGCCCGGCAACGAGGGGCGCGGCTACGTGCTGCGGCGCATCCTGCGGCGCGCGGTGCGGTTCGGGAAGAAGGCGGGGCTGACGTCGCCGTTCGTGGGCCAGATAGCGCAGGCGGTGATCGAGCGGATGGGCGCGCAGTACCCGGAGCTGGCGCGTCAGCGCGAGTCCATCCTGCGCGTCATCGGCGAGGAGGAGACGCGCTTCAGCGAGACGCTGGACACGGGCATGGCGATTCTGGATGGTATCGTCAAGGGCAGACAGTCCGTGCGGCAATGGCTTGCCAGCAAAGCATCGTGGATGTCGAATTGGGCCGCCAGAGCCGATCAAGAGTCAGACGTCCAGAAGTCTGGTAACATCCTCGGTTCGCTTCTCTCACCAACAGTGGAGCAACTGACGGCCGAGCTTAGCGTGAGGGCATATGTGGTCGATGCCTCCGTCTCAGAAGATGAGCGCCTAGGTCTGCAGATGGCATTCCGCCATGTCGAGCCAATCCTGAGTGGACTTAAGGAAGACCTTGCAAAGCTTAGCGTTGCGGGAGCTACGCGTCGCGGGCGCGTGCAATCAACGATCCGAACCCGCTTGGAACATCTTGAGAGAGAGACCTCTGCAATATCCGGCGACGAAGTCTTCGAATTGCACGACACCTACGGCTTCCCGCCGGAGCTGACCGAGGAGATCGCACGCGAATGCGGCTTCCCCGTTGACCGCGCGGGCTACGAGCGCGAGATGGAGGCGCAGCGGGAGCGCGCGCGCGCCAGCGCCAAGTTCACCGTCGGCGAGCGCGGCCCCGTGGACGCGTACCAGCGGTTCGCCAAGAGCGGGCTACGGTTCGTCGGCTACGACACCAAGCGGCATAAGTCCACGGTCGTGGGCATCCTCGCGGGTGGCGCGCCCGCTCAGGGAGCGGAGAAGGGCCAGGAGGTCGAGGTCGTTCTGCAGGAGACGCCCTTCTACGCGGAGGGCGGCGGCCAGGTGGGCGACACGGGCGTGCTGCGCGGCCCGCGTGGGACCATCCAGGTCACGGACACGCAGAAGCCGCTGGCGGACGTATTCATCCACAGGGGCAAGGTCGTCGAAGGGAGCGTCGCGGTCGGCGACGGCATGGACGCGGAGGTGGACGCGGCGCGCCGCGACGACATCGCGAGCAACCACACGGGCACGCACCTGCTCCACGCGGCGCTGCGGAAGGTGCTCGGCCCGCAGGTGCGGCAGGCGGGATCGCTCGTCGCGCCGGAGCGGCTGCGCTTCGACTTCTCGCAGCTTGTTGCGCTGGCGCCGGAGGAGCTGTCGCAGGTGCAGGCGCTGGTCAACGACAAGGTGCGCCAGGACGTGCCCGTGCGCTACAAGGTCCTGCCCTACGCACAGGCGGTCGCGGAGGGCGCGCTCGCCTTCTTCGGCGAGAAGTACGGCGACGAGGTGCGCGTCGTGGAGGTGGACGGCGATGCCGACGCGTTCAGCCGCGAGCTGTGCGGCGGGACGCACGCGCCGCGCACTGGCGTCATCGGCCTGTGCCTGGTGATCAGCGAAAGCAGCGTCGGGAGCGGCATGCGGCGCGTGGAGGCGCTCACGGGCCGCGCTGCGGAGGCGCACGTGCAGAGTCGCCTGGGCCTGCTGGAGCGCGTCGCGCGGCAGCTTCAGGCCACGCCGGAGACGCTCGACGCGCGCGTGAAGGCGCTGCAGGACGAGCTTGACCGCGAGCACAAGCGCGCCTCCGCGCTGGAGCGCGACGTCGCGAGGCGCTCCGTCGAGTCCCTGCTGGCGGATGTGCGGCAGGTGGACGGCGTCAACGTGCTGGCGGCGCGCGTCCCCGCGAGCACCACCGAGGCGCTGCGGGAGACCGGCGACTGGCTCAAGGCGAAGCTCAAGAGCTGCGTGCTGGTCATGGGCGCGGTCATCGAGGAGCAGCCGCGCTTCGTGGTGATGGTCACGCCTGATCTGGTGCAGAAGGGCTACCACGCGGGAGACATCGTGAAGAAGGTGGCTGCGGTGGCGGGCGGCGGCGGCGGCGGGCGTCCGGAGCTGGCGCAGGCGGGCGGCAAGCTCAAGGACAAGCTGGACGAGGCGCTGCGGCTGGTCCCGCAGCTCGTCAAGCGGTCGTAGATACGATGGACAGCCCGCGCATCCTCTGCCTGGACGTCGGCGACAGGCGCATCGGCGTCGCCGTCGGCGATGTGGGCATCGCGCTGGCGCGGCCGCTGACGGTCATCCAACGCAAGGGCGGGCGGCCCGACCTCGACGCCGTGGCGCAGCTTGCGCGGGAGCACAACGTCGAACGCATCGTGGTGGGCCTGCCGCGCTCGCTGGACGGGACGCTGGGGCCGCAGGCGCGCAAGGTGCAGGCGTTCGTCGCGGCGCTGAAGCGCCACGTGGACGCGCCCATCGAGATGTGGGACGAGCAGTTCTCGACCGTGGAGGCTGAAAGGCTCATGGCGGAGACGGGCGTGCGCCGGGAGAAGCGGCGCGGGCAGGTGGACGCCATCGCGGCGGCGGTGGTGCTGCAGTCGTACCTGGACACACAGCGAAAACAGGGATAACCAACGGGGGAAACGACTCCTCAAAATACAAGTTCATATTGTCAGCTATAGGATCAAATATAGGATCAAAGCATGAATAAGAACGTCGACCCTAACTCAACGCAGGCACTTGATCACGTCCGCCATATATTGGATTTGCGATCATCTCAATATAAGATATGCCGCTTGCAGATTGTCGCGGTTTTAGACGATGACAAGACATGGAAATTAGTTATGGGGAAGGCTGTATTTCTAGATCAAGGCGAGACTTCGGAAGAAGAGCTAAATTACGGCAACGTAGTGGTATTGGAATACAACGTGACTCTTGAGTCCGCGATCTGTTTACTAGAACGCCTTGCGTCTGAATCACGTCTCGTATTAGGACCAGTGGACCTCCACTCGCCCGGAAGGTTTGAAACTAGGCCAACCTATTGGAGCTACATCGAACCAGGATATTGGCCGAGTGATGGCATGGCCTTTGGTCTGCGGTGGCCGACCAACATAGTAGAATTTAGTCCAACCTTTCGCGTTGGAGGATCTCTACTGTCTCGCGCTCTTCACCGCGTAGACAAACCCTTTTACCCAGACATTAGCTCTCTGATACGTCACCGCATGGGCCAGAAGGAAGTGGAACGAACCGTGTGGTTGAATACGTTTGTGACTCTGCTGCCAGACTACCGTGCACGTTTATCCTCGGTGAGCGTGGGTGCTAAAACCATCTCACTTGGAGTCGAAGCTCGCTATACCTCTTTGGATGATCTAATCGTTAAGACCTACATCGAATCATCCAGCGTTTCCACCCAAGATTCCCTGTTCTCGGAAGGCAGGGCTGAACTGACGGTACGCGTGCCCGACCGCATTTCTCGCTGGCATGTTGCTCTACTCTCACGGTCTGATGGAAGTCTGCTGGACTATCGAAGCTCGTGGGCTTATACCGCAGGATCTGAATTCGACCCTGAGCAACTGGACGAGAACGCAATTAGGGACATTGTCGCCCGCGGAGAAAACGAAGGTGTCGAGTTCAAACAGATGCCTCGCGATGACAACAAGCTCGATCTCGCTGAAACAGCCATCGCGTTCGCAAACTCGAACGGGGGATTAATCATCGTGGGTGTAGCGGACGACGCGCAAATCACTGGCGCATCCGGCAATCACCTTGAAGAGACTTTCACAAATATACTTCGGGACAAAATCGAGCCACCTATCAAATTCACACCTGGGCGGGTGAGCGTTGAGCAGAAGCCCATTTATGTTATCCATATCCCCCGAGGCCCAAACCGGCCTTACATGCTTCGTGGGAGAGGTATTATCTACGTCAGAGCGGGTTCAACGGATAGACCCGCTACTCCGTATGAGGTTCAGGAGATGCACCGCAAAGAACCCTCGATCCTACGATGAAATACTTCGAGGCGGTGTCCGCGAACAATAGCTACTGGCTTACAGCATGAGGCTGGTGTAACTGTGTCCATGACCCTCCACGTCGGCATCATCGGCTTCCCGGTCGGCCACTCCGTCTCGCCCGCGTTCCAGCAGGCCGCCTTCGACCACCTGCGCCTCGACGCGCGTTACGAGCGATGGGAGACGCCGCCCGACAGGCTGCGCGAAGTCGTCGAGCGGCTGCGCGGCGAGGGCTATCTGGGCGCGAACGTGACCGTGCCGCACAAGCAGGCGGTCATCTCACTGCTGGACGAGATGGACGCGCAGGCGCGGCGCATCGGCGCGGTGAACACGATCGTCAATCGCAAGGGGCGGCTCACGGGGTATAATACGGACGCGCCGGGCTTTCTGCGGGCGCTCCGCGAGGACGCGCGCTTCGAGCCTTCGGGCAAGCGTGCGCTCATCGTGGGGGCGGGCGGCGCCGCGCGGGCGGTGGCGTTCGCGCTGGCGGACGCAAAGGCCGCGGGCATCGTCATCGCGAATCGCAATCTGGACCGCGCGCAGGCGCTCGCCGACGCGGTGGGCGCTGGCGGCGCGAAGGCGGTCGCGATGGAGCTGCAGCGCGGCTGGGTCATGGGCGCGCCGACGGGGATTGACCTGGTGGTGAACTGCACGACCGTCGGGATGCGCTCCGCGGACACGGAGGGGGAGTCGCCGCTGGACGCGGCGCACCTGCGGCGCGAAATGCTTGTCTGCGACCTCGTGTACAACCCGGCGGAGACGACGCTGATGCGGGCGGCGCGCAAGCTGGGATGCAGGGTGCTGGGCGGCCTGCCGATGCTGGTGTACCAGGGCGCGCTCGCGTTCGAGATGTGGACGGGCAAGAAGGCGCCGGTGGACGTGATGCGGCGCGCGGCGGAGCAGGCGCTGAAGGCGTGAGGGCGCGCACCCACAGGCAAAGGTAAACACCCCCAGGCAGTATGGGTATACGCACCCAGTCGCTGAGGTAGCGACTTTCTCCGTTGAGGGTGCGCACCCAGGGGTGATGAGGGAAAGCCCCTACGAGTCGCGGGGGCGCGCACTTACGTATAATGGGGGGAAACCCCCAAACAGGGAGTCGAGCATGTTCTTCCGGTGGTACACGGCGGGCGAGTCGCACGGACGCGCGCTGGTCGCTTGGCTGGAGGGCGTCCCGGCGGGCCTGCGCGTTGACGAGGAGTATGTCGCGCGGGACCTGGCGCGGCGGCAGAAGGGCTACGGGCGCGGCGGGCGCATGAAGATCGAGAAGGACCACGCGCAGATACTCTCCGGCGTGCGCCACGGCCTGACGCTCGGCGGCCCCATCGCCATGCTTATCGAGAACAAGGACTGGGTCAACTGGACGGAGAAGATGAGCGTGGCGCCCGTCGAGAAGGCGACGGAGCCGATCACCCGCCTGCGGCCCGGACACGCGGACTATCCTGGCGTGATGAAGTACGGCATGGACGATGTGCGCAATATCCTGGAGCGGGCCAGCGCCCGCGAGACGGCGGCGCGCGTCGCGGTCGGCGCTGTGGCGCGGCGCTTCCTGGAGGAGTTCGGCGTCAGCGTCAACGCGCACGTCGCGTCCACCGGCGCGGTCAGGGCGACGCCTCAGCCGCCCATTGACTGGGCGAAGGTCGAGGAGTCGCCGGTGCGCTGCGCCGACCCGCGCGTGGAGCAGGCGATGATTCGCGTCATTGACGACGCGAAGGCCGCGGGCGACACGGTCGGCGGCGTCGTGGAGGTCATCGCGGCGGGCGCGCCGGTCGGGCTCGGCAGCCACGTGCAGTGGGACCGCAAGCTGGACGCACGCATCGCGCACGCCATGATGGGCATCAACGCGGTGAAGGGCGTCGAGGTCGGCATGGGCTTCGCCGGCGCGGAGCTTCCCGGCTCCAAGGTGCACGACGTCTTCGACCCGCTGAAGCCGGGCGACCGCACGTTCCGGCGGCTGACCAACAACGCGGGTGGCATCGAGGGCGGGATGAGCAACGGCGAGCCTATCGTCGTGCGCTTCGCGGTCAAGCCCATCTCCACGCTCGCGAACCCGCTGCCGTCGGTTGACCTGCGCACTGGCGAGAAGGTGCAGGCGCACTTCGAGCGCAGCGACGTGTGCCAGACGCCGCCCGCCTGCGTCATCGGCGAGGCGATGCTGTCGATTGTCCTGGCCGACGCCATACTGGAGAAGTTCGGCGGCGACCACATGAGCGAGACGCTGCGCAACTTCCGCGGCTACATGCAGACCGTCGGCCCACGCGGCGATGGCAAACCCAACGGCCAGCGCCCGTCGGACGACGCGTAGGCTGGTCGCGCCATGACCGCGCCGCAGCGCATCTTCCTCGTCGGGTTCTCCTTCACGGGCAAGACGGAGGCCGGGCGTCTGGCCGCCCAGCGTCTCGGCTGGGCGTTTGTGGACACCGACCACATGATCGTGGCCCGCGAGGGCAAGTCCATCGCGGACATCTTCGCCCCGCGGGACGGTGAGGCGCGTTTCCGCGAGCTTGAGCGCCAGGCGCTAACGGAGGCCGTTGCCCGCGAGCGTGTGGTCGTCAGCACCGGCGGCGGCGCCGTGACGGACCCGCGCAACCGCGAGCTTATGCGGTCGAAGGGCGTCGTCGTCTGCCTTGAGGCGCAGCCGGAGACCATCCTGGCGCGGCTGCGCGCCTCCGAGAGGAGAGCGTCCGGCCCCGTGCGGCCCCTGCTGGCCGCGCCCGACCCGCTGCAGCAGATCCGCAGCCTGAAGGAGCAGCGACAGGCGTCCTACGCCGCCGCCGCGGACTGGACGGCGCACACGGACAACCTGACCGCGGGCGAGGTGGCGACCGAGGTATTGCGGGGCTACGACGCGGGCAAGCGCCGCTTCGCTCCGCCCGCCGCGCATGACGGCCCGACCTGCGAGGTGCGGACGGCCACGGAGGTCTGCCCCATCTACGTCGGCTGGGGCGCCCTGGACGACCTGGGCCGCCGGATGCGCGACGCGGGACTGTCCGGCACGGCGTACGTCATCAGCGACGAAAGCGTGCTGGCCCGCTACGGCGAGCGCGCGCTGGCCTCCCTGCGCGGGGTGGGCTTCACGGCGGACTCGATGGCCGTGCCGCCCGGCGAGCCGAGCAAGTCGCTGGAGATGGCGGGCCGCATCTACGACTGGCTCGTGGCGCACCGCGCCGAGCGCGGGCACGCCATCGTCGCGCTGGGCGGCGGCGTCGTCGGCGACCTGGCAGGCTTCGTCGCGGCGACATTCCTGCGGGGCGTGCCCTTCGTGCAGGCGCCCACCAGCCTGCTGGCGATGGTGGACGCATCCGTCGGCGGTAAGGTGGCGGTCAACCACAGGGAGGCGAAAAACAGCATCGGGGCCTTCTACCAGCCGCGCCTCGTGCTGGCGGACGTGAGCACCCTGTCCACATTGCCCCTCAGAGAGCTGACGTCCGGCTGGGCGGAGGTCATCAAGCACGGCGCCATTCTGGACGCGGAGCTGTTCGCCCTGTTCGAGGAGAAGGCGGACGCCTTGAAGGCGCTGGAGCCACGACTCGCGGCGGACATCATCGGGCGCAGCGTCGCCATCAAGGCGCGCGTGGCGAGCGAGGACGAGAAGGAGACCACGGGGTTGCGCACGCTGCTGAACTACGGCCACACCATCGGGCACGCGCTGGAGGCGGCCACCAGCTACGAGGGCTACCTGCACGGCGAGGCCGTCGCGGTGGGCATGGTGGGCGCGGCGCTCATCAGCCAGCGCATGGGGCTGCTCACGCCGGACGCCGTCGAACGGCTGCGCAAGCTGCTCCAGCGCTTCGGCCTGCCCGTGGCCGCGCCGGGGGTCTCGCGAAGCGCCGTTCTCCACGCCATGGCCCTGGACAAGAAGGTGGAGGGCAAGGCCATCAAGTGGGTCGTGCTGGAGGGAATCGGGCGGGCCACCGTGCGGCGCGACGTGCCGGAAGCCCATATGCTGGCTGCGCTGGAGGCGCTGGGCGTCCGATAGCCTTCGCCTATTGCCATTATGTCATGCATGAAAGAGGAGTAAGCCATGCCCCTGCCCCTGGAAGGCTACAAGGTCATTGACTTCAGCGTCGCCATCTTCGGCTCCATGAACAGCATGATGCTGGGCGACATGGGCGCCGACGTCATCAAGGTGGAGCCGCTGGAGGGCGACTTCATGCGCATCTCCACCTTCCGCTCCGGCGACGGCGCGCGCTTCATGAGCTGCAACCGCTCCAAGCGCAGCCTGGCCGTCAACCTGAAGGACGACCGGGGCAAGGAGATGGTGTGGAAGCTGCTCAAGGACTGCGACGTGGTCATCCAGAACTTCCGGCCCGGCGTCATGGAGCGGATGGGGTTCGGGTACAAGGCGATATCCGCTATCAACCCGCGGGTCATCATGGTGTCCCAGTACGGCTACGGCGAAACGGGGCCGTTGGCGCACCGGATGGGCGGCGACCTGTGGGCGCAGGCCATGGGCGGCGTGGTCGCGCTCCAGGGCAGCCCCAGCGGCCCGCCGTACATCGGCGGCGTGGCCTGGGCCGACCACGGCGGCGGCGTGCTCGCGACCATGGCCACCCTCTCGGCCATCCTGGCCCGCGAGCGGTACGGCGTCGGCCAGGAGGTCACGCTGAACCTGCTGGACACGGTCATCCACATGCAGAGCGCCACCATAGCCGACTGGCTGGTGGACGGTCGCCTGCTCAAGAAGTCGGGCCGCGGCTGGGGCGCCGGATTCCCCTACGGCGCCTACCCCTGCAAGGACGGCGATATCGTTACGATCATGGGGAGGGACGACATCGAGTGGCCCGTGCTGTGCAAGCTTTTGGACATTGAGTGGATACTGGAGGACAAGCGCTACGAAACGCACATGATGCGTCTGGGGCTCAAGGATGAGCTATACCCCATACTGGACGAGGCATTCAAGAAGAAGACCCGCGCCGAATGGGTGGAGGCATTCCGCAAGGTCAAGCTGCGCGTTGATCCGGCGCTCGACTACAAGGAGCTGTTCGAGCACCCCCAGGTCTATGCGAACGACATGGTCATCGAGCAGCAGCACGCGGAGTTCGGCAAGATCCGGCTCACGGGCATTCCCTACAAGTTGAAAGGCACGCCTCTGCCGACGCCCCAGATGCCTCCGCCCCTGCTGGGGCAGCACACGCGCGAGATCATGCGCTCGCTCGGCTATCCGGAAGAGACGATTCAGAAGTACTGGGACGAGGGCGTCGTCGGCATCACCGAGCCGCCCGCGTCGCCCGCGCCGCGGTAGTCCGGCCCGCGTGCTGCTGCTCGGACGGATACTGGACTGATGCGGACTCTCCACAGGTGGCTTGCGTGGCCCGCCGTGCTTGCGATCCTCGTTGCGGCGTGCAATCCGCCCATCGTCGCGGTCCCGACGCCGAGCGCGACGCCGACCACGCCCCGTCCCGCTCAGACGCCCGCGCCAACGGTCGCCGCGCCCACGCCCGCGCCGTCGCCGACACCCACGGAGGCGGCTGTTTCCGGCGGCGCCCTGCGCGTGGCGGTCACGGAGCAGCCGTCGGACGACTCGCGGCTGGACCCGCACGAGGAGCCCACGCCGGCCATGCAGGCCGTCGTCGGCCCCGTGTACAGCGGCCTGGTCCAGTTCGACCCCGACTCCTCGGGACGCCGCATCATCGCTGACCTGGCCGCAAACTGGCGGATGCTGGATGACCGCACCTTCGAGTTCACTATCCGCAAGGACACCACATTCCACAACGGGCAGCAGGTCACATCCGTGGACGTCCTCTACAGCATCGAGGGGGTGCGCCTACCGCCGCGCGACGCGACGCGTCCACGCCGGGAGCTGTACGCCTCCATCAAGGACGTTGTCGCGCCGGACAAGTACACGCTGCGCATCGTGACGCGGGAGCCGGACGCGGGCCTCCTCGCCATGCTCGCCAGCGGCACGCTCGCCGTCGAGCCGCAGTCCGACGGGCTGCCGGAGACGTGGCGCGCGCCGCAACCCGTGGGGAGCGGCCCGTTCGTGTTCACCGGCTACTCATCTTCGGGACAGGCGCGCTACCCCCGCTACAAGGACTACTTTCTGAAAGGCAAGCCCTACCTCGACTACTACGAGCTTTTCACGATCCAGGACACCGCCACGCGAATTGCGGGCCTCCGTGGCGGCCTCCTGGACGTCGTGCTCGGCCCTCTGCCCGCGCAGCGCGTCGCCTCCCTGCGCGAGGCGCGGCCCGACCTGGTGTTCCACCGCGCGCAGGACCCGGTCGTCGGCCATGACGTCGTGGTGAACACGACGCGCGGCCCGTTCAACGACGCGCGGGTGCGCAAGGCCCTGCGGCTCGCACTGGACGACCAGGCCGCCTATGTTGCCGAGGGGGCGTCCTGCGGGCCGTACATCGGCTCACCAGGCGGGCTGACGCCGTGGGCGCTTCCCCAGAGCGAGCTGGCGAAGCGGCCCGAAGCCAACACGGACCGCAGCCAGCGCCTGGACGAGGCAAGGAAGCTGCTGGCGGACGCGGGCCTGTCCGGCGCGCTGACGGCGACCGTGCAGACGCAGCAAGAGGACGCGGAGCAGGCCCCGGACTCGGCGACGTGGGCCGCGTGGGCGAAGCTGATAGCGAAGGGAATCAACGAGATAGGGGGCAAGGCGGACGTGCAAGAACTGGAGGGCCCCAGACAGCTCCAGGAGCACGTCCTGAGTCTCCAGTACGATATCGCGGTGTACCCGGTCCCCTACGTCGGCTACCCCGACCCGAACGGCCTCGCCCTCGCCTGGCGTACGGGCGCGCCGCGTAACTACGCCAACTACTCGGACCCGGAGCTGGACAGGCTGCTCGCGGAGCAGGCGCGGACGCTGGACTGGGCGAAACGCCTCCCGCTGGTGTACGCCGCGCAGCAGCGCATCCTGGAGTCGTACGCCGCGTTCTACCTGCCGCGTCCGACCGCCTGCGAGTCCGGCGTCGCCGACGCGGCGAGCCAGCCCTGGGTCAAGGGCTTCAAGCAGGACTGGGCCGGGGCGCCTCTGGACAACATGCGCTTTTACCAGGTGTGGATTGATCCCGTGGTCAAGGGCAACTTCAAGAGGCCGTAACGCAAGGGAGACGCCCTAACAGAACGTCTCCCTGTCTTAGACCCTATCCAGCAACCCTCACGCCCTGTATCCCCCGCTCCCTTGCCAAGGGAGCGGGGGAGGAGAAACGAAGCTGGGGGACACCCCCCAGACCCCTGACAGAAGGGGCTTCGCCCCCTCTGCACTCCCCGCGCTGGAGATTCCAGACGAAACCCAGTAACGAGGCGTTAGAAGCACTGCGCCAGCGTTGCCAGCCTTGCACAAAAACCGTTTGCGGGGCCACTGTCACCCCGTCCGAAGGACTCCGGACTCTTTCGGAGAACGCAGTGAAGGGTCTACCTTAGTCCATATACCAGACGTAGATTCTGAGCGCAGCGAAGGATGACATTTTGTGCAAACCGAGCGTTGCCGAGCGCCGGATGCGCCGACTACTCCGCCAGCGTCTCCAGCCAGCGCGTCATCAGCGTCTTGTTCGCGAGCACTTCCGCCGCCGCCGAGTACGGGTCGAGGCCGCCCTTCTCCACGCGGGCGAGATAGGAGCCAAGCTGCCCGTCCCTCTCCACCATGTCCTGAAGGCGCTCCTCCATCCGCTGCTCAATCGTCTGGAAAAACTCCTTCCGCCGCTGGCGCTGGCGCTTCTCTGTGAAGCGGCTGGATGAGCGCATGACTTCTCCATGCTTCTCAATCTGGGCCATGACCTCGTCCACGCCCACGTTCTTGTGCGCCTGGGCCGCCAGCACGGGCACGCTCCAGTAGTCCTGCTTGGGGCTCAGCTCCAGCGTCGCGACAAGCTCGCGCACCAGGGAGTCGGCGCCCTCGCGGTCCGCCTTGTTGACCACGAAGATGTCGGCGATCTCCATCAGGCCCGCCTTCATCGTCTGCACCGCGTCGCCGGCCTCCGGCACGAGTACCACGACGACGGTGTCCGCCACCTCCATGATGTCCAGCTCCGTCTGGCCGACGCCCACCGTCTCGATGAGCACGATGTCCTTGCCATAGGCGTCCAGCAACTTCGCGACCTGGCCCGCCGTCCGGGGCAGTCCGCCGTGGCTGCCGCGGGTAGCCATGCTGCGGATGTACACGCCCGGGTCGCCGAAGTGCTGCTGCATGCGGATGCGGTCACCGAGGACGGCGCCGCCGGTGAACGGGCTGGTGGGGTCAACCGCTATGACGCCGACGGTCTTTTGCCTGGCCCGCAGGTAGGCGATGAACCTGTCCACGATGGTGGACTTGCCCGCGCCCGGCGGGCCGGTGATGCCCACGAGGTAGCCCTTGCCGATGTGCGGGTAGATGGCGGCCATGATGCCGGGGACTTCCGGTCCTTCCCGCTCCACCAGGGTGATGAGCCGGGCCAGGGCGCGCTGGTCGCCCGCCAGCAGGCGCCGGACGAGGTCGTCAATCAAGGAGGGCCTCCGTTTTGTCGCCAGAGTTCGTTAAACTGTACACCCTTTCATATCTAGGAGCAAGGGCGTAATGGCGACGCGCCGCGTTCTTCTCCCAAGTCAATCGCGTCTTACGCGCCTAAGTACCTAAAACCCTCACCCCCTCTGTCCCCCGCTCCCTTGCCAAGGGAGCGGGGGAGGAAAAGAGAAGCTGGGGGACACCCCCAAGCCCCCGCTCCTTCGACTTCGCTCAGGACAAGCTACGGGGCAGCGCCCCCTCTGCACTCCCCAGCGCTGCGGTTTTCGGATAGGGTCTAATGGTCATCCCTTGATTGTCGTAGCAGTCAGACGTAAGAACACCCTCTCTGACTCCCCCTCTTAGGCGTAAGAGGGGGAGAGGAAGAAAACGGCTTTAGGGGACACCCCCTAAAACCCCGGCAGGGAACCCGAGGTTCCCTACACGCTCCTTGCCAGCGTTGCACTCGATGTTATGCAATGGACATGGCAGACCACAAAGGGGGACGTCCCTTCGTCGCTCCGGCGAAAGCCGGAGCCCAGGGACACGTTCGCCCGAGGTGGGCGACGCTGGATTCCGGCGTACGCCGGAATGACGAACGAGCGCCACTGGATTCCGGCCCCGAATCAGGTACGGGGCAACCTCTACGCCCCGACGTGTCGGGGTGGTGGACCGGCGGTCGGAACATGGTATCATCTATGGACATGCCAGAAAGCGCCAGGGCAATTTTCCATAAGGAACGGCTAAGCGAGTGGACGCAGAAAATCAGGGCATTTCGCCAAAGGGCCTGACCAGTCCGGACGAGCAGGCGCACCAGACGGAGGCCGTTGCGGCTCACGTCGGCGGCGGAGCGCAACCCAGTGTGAGCGACCAGCCTGGAGCGGCCTCGGACGCCGCGCGGCGGGCAGGCCTGCCGAGCTGGGCGCGCGAGGCGCTGTTCTTCGGCATCGCGGTGGCGGTCTTCGCCGCGGACTACCTGACGAAGCTGTGGGTGCGGACATCCATGTTCCCCGGCCAGTCCATCCCGCCGGATGCTCCCGTCCGGCTGACCTACATCACGAACACGGGTAGCGCGTTCGGCCTGTTCCAGAACCAGACGATCTTCCTGGTCATCACGGCGGTCATCGGCATAGGGGCCATCATCCTGTACCACTCGATGCACTCGGCGAAGACGCTCCCGCTGACCGTGAGCCTGGGCCTCCAGCTCGGCGGGGCCGCGGGCAACCTCGTGGAGCGCATGCAGTACGGGCGCGTCACCGACTTCATTGACCTGCGCTTCTGGCCCGTCTTCAACGTGGCCGACTCGTCCATCGTCGTCGGCGTGGCCCTGCTCGCATGGCTGCTTTTCATGACCGGCAAAGAGAAACCGACGCAGTAGCCGTGCCGCCGCCAGACGCCCGCTCGTTCAGCCTCGATGCATCGGGGCAGGGAGAGCGACTCGACCGCTTCCTGGCGGCGCGCTGCCCGGACCTCTCGCGCTCCCGCATCCAGCAACTCATCGAATCAGGCCACGTCGCCGTCAACGGGCACGCCGCGAAAGCCGCGCACAGGCTGAAGTCCGGCGATGTCGTCGCCGTCACCGTGCCGCCGCCGCAGCCCGCGCCCGGCCTGTCGCCGGAGGACATCCCCCTCACCGTCGTGTACGAGGACGCGGACCTGCTGGTGGTGGACAAGCCCGCCGGCCTGACGGTGCATCCCGCGCCCGGGCACCCCAGCGGCACGTTGGTGAACGCCCTGCTGGCGCGGGTGCCCGACCTGGGCGGAGTCGGCGGCGAGCTGCGTCCGGGCATCGTGCACCGGCTGGACAAGGACACGTCGGGGTTAATCGTCGTCGCCAAGCACGAGCGGGCGCTGCGCCACTTGCAGGCCCAGTTCAAGGCGCGGCAGGTGCGCAAGGCGTACCTCGCGCTGGTGCACCGTCGCGTGCAGCCCGCGGAGGGCGTCATTGACGCGCCCATCGCCCGCGACCCGCGCAATCGCAAGCGGATGGCCGTCGTGGCGGACGGCAGGGCCGCCGTCACGCGCTACCGCGTGGTGCGCTATCTGCCCGACTACACGCTGGTGGAGGCGGAGCCCGCGACGGGGCGCACGCACCAGATACGCGTGCATTTCGCGCACATCGGGCACCCGCTGGCGGGCGACCCGCTGTATGGCGGGTTGACGAAGCTCGTGGCGCGCCAGTTCCTGCACGCGCACCGGCTGACGTTCCGCCTGCCGTCGGGCGAGGAGCGCACGTTCAGCAGCCCGCTGCCGGAGGACCTGGAGCAGGCGCTTACGGCGGCGGGCGGTGCGGAGTAGGCGGCGTGAGGTGGGGATCAGTGGTCAGTACTCGAACCTTCTGCGGCCTGACCTAGTGTCCAGGCTTAGGCAGTTGCTGGCCGCCAACGCGTGACCCCTGACCCCAGCGACCAAGCTCGATTACCGCAGTCAAACTCAAGAAGGCTTGCGTGACTTTGTTCGCTAGTTGGCTTCTTTCGAGATAAGCGGATATAAAGGCCAACCAACAAGGGCATTGTCAGTCCTGCAACGTTGGCCCAGATTGATACCTTCCTTTTGAAGGCGCTGGAAAACTCTATCGTAGATGTCATCAAGCCTTTGGCGGGAAGTCTGTAAGCAGGGCATGGGGCTTTTAGAAAACACCTGGTGGAATATACCAAGGGATGTGGGCCTGAACAGCCCGTTCTTTTCGGCTTCTTCCAGCCTCAACAGCGACCTCTCAGCATCATCTAATGCGCCACCGGAACGGAATTGTGCTAGCCCAGTGACCCCTTCCGCACTGTGCTTATTGTCGGGAATCCACCAAAGCTCGTCACCCTCGCTGAAGAAATCCACATAGAGGCTTCCCTCTCGATTGATGAGATGGTCAGATGGCATGGCAGGCTCACCAGACGCAAAGCTAGCTTCCCAGTACTCCTTTCTGGACATGTCAAATATTCCTTGTACTGAATATAGGTCCCAAGTTTCGTTGAACGGCTTCCAGCGTGTCACTTCGATGTACGCATGCTTTAGAAGGTGGCTATAAAAAGCCCGGCATAGCTTGCTTAGTTCCCCAAGATGTTTGCTAAAATCCAGCCGGGCCATGTCAAGAAGGATGTAAACTTTACCTGCTTCCTCGTCCACAGTGGCGAGCAGGAAACGTGCAGTGGCAAAACGCCCCTCCCCAGTAAGTATCTTCGCATCATCGAATAATCGACGCGCATTAGCACAGAGAGCCTCGATCCCACAAGATATAGTTTGAACCACCGACTCTTCCGTGCGCCCTTTGAACAATGCGTCATACAGCCTATCTGACGGAGATGGGCGCTTTATACTGCGACGCAGAGACATATATGCCTCTTTTCTTTTAGGCATCCTACTAGGCATCCTACCGCTCTGAAACGGATACCTTCCACTCACCGATTGGTGGAGCCCTCTCAATAGATAGATAGATGGGCAGCATATAGCCCAGGTTATGACGAAGGTCGAAAACATATTCATAGGTCACGCCAGCCCGCACTTCCTTGGGGAAGTCTGCCCAACTGCCCGTACTGCGGGAAAGCAAAACTTTGTTAGACGGGGAAGTGAGAGTGTCAGTCAACGCATATTTGGCATACCAACCGATGGAAAACGTACCATCCCAGGAAGTTCTAAACGTAAGCTTGTACTTCTTGGATTGCTCTAACCAGAATGTAGGGGTTGCTGCGTTTCCTTCTCCGATATAGGTGAATGGCAACGATGCTACAGGTATCTCCTCATCAACAACCCATACAGTCCATCGGCCGTCTGGTGGAGCCCCTTGCATATTAAGCACGATGGCGGCGCTCGTTTCAAAGAAGGAAGATGTCACATAAGTCTCGTAGATTCTGCCTGTTGTGACCTCCGCGTTGAGAACTGGTTGTGAAATCTCTCTCCCTTTCCAGGCGGAGTTGGTACTGCCAGAATAATTCGCAAGGATACGAGGGCGGCCATCCCATTCTGGTTGGAACAACAACTTCCATGGCAATGAAGTCACCCTAAATGATGGTGTACTACCAGGACCTGTTCCTTCATATTGGAAAACCACGCCGTTTGTGGGAACTGGTTTGGCGGCGGGAATGGGGAGTGGAGGAACTCCGGAGGTAACGAGCTGTTGTACGATACGCTCGATTGGAGGCGCTACGTTTTCAATCTCAATGGCGAGATTGATGCCTTCCGTCTCTTTGAGTTTCGAAGTGTTGATCCCGATAACTTCACCATGAATATTGACGAGTGGCCCACCGCTGCTGCCTGGATGTAGTGAAGCATCAGTCTGAATGTATCTGGTCGAGCCAGTGTTGCGGAACGCCGAAATTATTCCCGTTGAAACCGAAACCGAGTCTCCCAAGACATCTGCTAAAGGATAGCCTAACGCTATCACCTCCTCACCTAGAACCGGTCGCTCTGAACTACCCAAAGTTACCGGGGGATACCCATCGCCCGGCAGCTTAAGAATAGCGATGTCTCGACTTGGGTCTCTGTGGACTATCTGCGCTCTAACGCCGCCTCTATCTGGACGATAGACCGTGGCGTAATACCCTTTCTCTACTACGTGATTGTTCGTCAATATGTATCCGTCGGGATGGATGATCATTCCCGTTCCCGCGCTACTCCATGTTCCATATTTGGCAACAATGCGCACCACGGCAGGCCTGACCCTTTCTATCGCCCCGCGTACTGATGCGGGCGTGGGTGTAGGGGTAAGTGTAGGGGTAAGTGTAGGGACTGGGACGGGTTCGGGCCCTGTGCAAGCAAGGACTAGAGTCAGTAGAGCCACACTGATGAGCAAGAATAGCTTGTGGGTCATTCCATTCCCCGCACCGATATTAGCCAGTGGCAGACCAACCGTCACGTGACTTTTGCGTAACCGCGCCACCCTTAATTCGAACTCCAGTGGTGGGCCCCGCTGGACTCGAACACGCACCCGATTGGTTAACAGTCGCATCGTCTGTAAAGCAGCCCTTTGTCCCGCGCCCATTCTATGCCCCGCGTGCCCGCCCTGTCCAACCCCCCGTTATCCAAGTGCGCCGCGCCGCAGATGCCTCGTCGGCGAAGCGCCGTTAGAGGGCAGGGAGTGCAACCACCTCCTCGGCATGACAACACGGCTTCCGCCTCGATATTTCCGTAAGCCCACCGCGCCTCGACGCCTTTCGTACGCCATGCTAGAATGTGAACGCAATAGCTACTTCACATTTGTTTGAACGGAGACCCATGACCACGCCTGTCCGCGTCCGCTTCGCGCCCAGCCCCACCGGCATCCCGCACGTGGGGAACATCCGCACCGCCCTCTTCAACTGGCTCTACGCGCGGCACACCGGCGGCCAGTTCATCGTCCGCATCGAGGACACCGACCAGGAGCGCCGCGTGCAGGGCGCGCTGGAGGCCATCCTGGAGAGCCTCCTGTGGCTGGGCCTGGACTGGGACGAAGGCCCGACCGAGGACGGACACGGCGACAAAGGGCCGCACGGCCCGTATTTCCAGTCGCAGCGGCTCCCGCGCTACAGGGAGGCTGCGGACAAGCTGCTGGCGTCCGGCCATGCCTACCTCTGCCACTGCTCGTCCAAGCGGCTGGAGCAGGTGCGCTTCGAGATGCAGATAGCGAAGCGGCCCCCCATGTACGACAGGCGGTGCCGCGACAAGGGCTACGGCTGGACGGACAAGCCGTTCCCGGACGCCTCGCCGACGCCCGTGGTGCGCTTCAAGACGCCGCTTTCGGGACAGACGCGCGTGCAGGACAGGCTGCGCGGCGAGGTGACGTACGACAACGCCACGCTCGACGACTTCGTGCTGCTGAAGTCGGACGGCTTCCCGACGTACCATCTGGCGAACGTGGTGGACGACCACCTGATGGGCATCACGCACGTGCTCCGCGCCGAGGAGTGGCTGCCCAGCACGCCGCGCCACGCGCTGCTTTACGCGGCCTTCGGCTGGGAGCCGCCTGTGTTCGCGCACATGCCGCTCATCCTGGGCGCGGACCGGTCCAAGCTGTCCAAGCGGCACGGCGCCACCAGCCTGCTGGAGTACCGCGACCAGGGCTATCTGCCGGAAGCGATGATGAACTACCTGGCGCTGCTCGGATGGTCGCTGGACGACAAGACGGAATTCATCTCTCGGGACGAGCTCATCAAGAACTTCAGTCTGGAGCGCATCGGCAAAGCGGGGGCCATCTTCAATCTGGACAAGCTGATGTGGATGAACGGCGTCTACATCCGCAAGCTGGCGCCCGACGACCTGGCGCGCAGAGCGATGCCCTTCCTCGAAAAGAAGCTGCCGGACACGGTCAAGCGCCCGCTCGACGAAAGCTACGTGCGCCGCGTCATGCCGCTGGCGCAGGAGCGGGCCAGGCTCCTCAGCGAGGTCCCCGCACTCGTGGACTTCCTCTTCATCGAGGAGCTTGACTATGAGGCGCCTCTTGTCCAGAAGGGAATGACCGACGCCTCCACGCTGGCGGCGCTGGAAGCGTCCGGCAAGAGCATAGCATCGCTGGACGCCTTCGACGAAGCCAGCATGGAGACGGCGCTGCGAGCGCTGGCGCAGGAGTCCAGCCTCGCGACCGGCCAGCTTTTCGGCGTGCTGCGCGTGGCGACCACCGGCAAGGCGGCGGCGCCGCCCCTGTTTCAGACGATGGCCGCTCTGGGCAAGGAGCGCACGCTCAAGCGCATCACGCGCGCCGCCGAGCGCCTGCGGGAACGCGGCTAGACACGCCTCACCGGTCTTTCAGAGTGGCCTGCAATGCACGACGGGCCTGCTCCATCTCCCGACGAGTGCTGCGCATGTCCTCGGGTTGGCATGAGCTGAGCATGGCGAGCGCCGCCAGCGCCCGCCAGAGCGCTTCCGCCTCCCGCGACGCTTGCCCGTGCCTCTCCATCACGTCCGTATGCTGGAACGCCCATTCCGCAGCCTGCGCGTTCGAGAGTTTGCCGCCCAGCCATCCGTCCATGACTTCCAGTACCCGCGCCCCGAAGCTCCGACTATCAGGACTGCCCGCCTTCCGACCTGTCATCCGACGCCCTCCTGCCCGTGAGCACATGGTACCGCACGCTGCCTTGCGGCGCCATGTTTGACGCATCGCCAGGAAGTCCCATAGACTGGAAACACGTCGTCTCGCTATTAGATGCGCGGCGCGTCCAACACGTAACGGGAGGGTATGGGGCATGTCAAAGACAGTGCGTATCGCCACGGTGGATGAACTCAAGCCCGGCCAGATGAAAGCGATGGACGTGGACGACAGGCGTATTGCCGTGGCGAACCTGGGCGGCTCCTACGTCGCCTTCGACGCCGTCTGCAGCCACGCGGGAGGCCCGCTGGAGGAAGGCGAGATCGTCGGAGAGGCCGTTGTGTGCCCCATGCACGGCGGCCGGTTCAACGTCAAGACAGGCGAAGTGGAGGCGCCGCCGCCCAGAAAGGCCATCGCCATCTACAAGGTGCAGGTTGTCGGTCGGGACATACACGTAGAGGTGCCCTAGCGCCGCCGGTCCGCTCTAGCGGAGGTGGCGCTCGAAGAAGGCGGTCACGCGCGACAGGTACTCGTCGCCCGCGGTCTGGTACGACCTGTTGTGCGTCGCGCCCGGGATGATCCACAGCTCGGACGCGGGGTTGCGCGACGCTGCGAAGTTGCGCCGGGCGTGGCTGACGGGCACCAGGTCGTCCGCCAGCCCGTGGATAACGAACACGGGCGCGCGTATTTCCGCCATCGCCCTCTCCGGGGACACCGAGTCAATGTCCATGCCCTGAAGGACGCGCGCCGCCAGCACCGTCGGGGGTATGAACACCGCCGGAAGGCCGCTCTCCTTCGGGAACTCTTTGTCCACCATCTCCCGCGCGCTGGCGAAGGCGCTGTCCGCGACCACCGCGCCCACCTCCGGCGCGCGCGACGCCGCCAGGACAGTCGCGGCGCCGCCCATCGAGAAGCCCAGCACGCCGATGGCGCCCGCCGCGAACCCGCGCCCATGCGCGTACGCGACGGCCCCGCGCACGTCGCGCTCCTCGTACTGGCCCAGGGAGAAGCGGTCGCCGCCGGACTCGCCGTGGCCGCGCAGGTCGAACATGAGCACGCTGAAGCCGCCGCGGGCAAGCGCCCGCGCCACGGGCAGTTCCGCGCTCTCCGGCTTCTTGGCCCGATTGCCATCCTTCCCGTGGACGATGACGACGACGCGCTGGCTGCCTTCAGTCGGAATGAACCACCCCTTGAGCGGGACGCCGTCCTCCACGCTGGTGAACGAGACATCGGAGTACGACAGGCCAAAAGTCGCGGGCGTGGCGACGAGCGGGAAGCGCTTGGCGCGGCTCAGCGCCCACGCGGAGTAGCCGGACACCGCGCCCACGCCGCACGCCAGCGTGATGAACGCCGCTGCCAGCGCGAGCGGGACGCGCCGCCAAGTGAAGGGCCAGCTTCGACAGAACATCGCATTAGCCACGCGGTCTTCTTTCGGTTATTATAGAAGGGTTGTCAGACGCCGGTTTGCTTGACAAAAGCCGCGCGGACAGATAGACTTGCGCCTGAGAAGGAGTCCTCCTCACGCAACACTCGCCCTTCCCATCCTTTCGCGTGCCTCAGGACGCCTGTCACGGACGCGTATCTTAACGCCTGGAGGAACCCAATTGTCTTACGGCAAAATCACGGAGGAAGGCCTCGCAGCTCTGCGGAAGAAGATTGGCGTTGAGCGGCTCGTCACCGAACCGTACAACGAATATGTGACGAAGGACGGCATCAAGCACTTCGCCCGCGCCATCGGCGACCCCAATCCCCTGTGGCTGGACGAAAAGTACGCGCGCAAGACCCGCTGGGGCGACATCATCGCTCCGCCCGGGTTCCTGAACAGCGTTGGATGGGGAAGCTGGGACGTGCGCCGAGGACAGGGGCTGGCTGGCGTCCACGGTCTCCACGCGGGAGACGTCTACGAGTACTATCGCCCCATGCGTCCGGGCGACAAGTTCACCACCACCACCTATCTCCAGGACTTGGTTGAGAAGAAGGGCGAATATGCTGGCCGCATGATTCTCCAGACGCACGCGGCCGTCTTCAAGAACCAGCGCGGCGAGACGGTGGCCAAGTGGACCTGGCCCATCATGCGCACTGAGCGCGAGGCCGGTCAGGAGCATGGCAAGTATACCAAGATCGAACCCGGCCGCTACACGCCTGAAGAGATGAAAAAGATCGAGGCCGACTACGATGCCGAGGAAGTGCGCGGAGCCAAGCCGCGCTACTGGGAGGACGTGAAGGTCGGCGACGAGCTAATCCCCGTTGTGAAGGGGCCGCTCACCACCCAGGACGTCATCGCGTGGGTCATGGGCGTCGGCTCCCCGCATATCCGCGCCTTCCGTTTCTTCCTGGAGTACCGTCGCCGCACGCCGGCCATCTCCGTGACCAACCCGCAGACGGGCGTGCCGGAGCCCATCGAGCGCGTCCACTGGGACAACTGGATGGCGGCGGAGATAGGCATGCCCGCGGCCTACGACTATGGCTCGCAGCGCGGCGCGTGGGCCGTCCACCTGATCACGAACTGGATGGGCGACGACGCCTGGCTCAAGAAAATAACCGTCATGTACCGGGGCATGAACTTCCTGGGCGACACCACGTGGATCAAGGGCAAGGTCGTCAAGAAGTGGATGGAAGGCCCCGAGTACCTGGTGGACGTGGAGATCACCGGAATCAACCAGCGGAAGTCCGTGACCATGCCCGGGCACGCGATAGTCGCGCTCCCGTCCAAGGTGGGCGGCATACCCAAGGTGGCAGGCTAGACGCCGCCCCAGGAGCCGCCGGTTCAAAAACCCCAAGGAATTGAGAGACCTGAGATTAGACAGGTCCAGCAGAAGGAGAAGCGATATGGTATCACAGCCCACAGAACATGCCGTCATCACCCCCCAAATGCTGGAGGACGTCAGAAAGCGGATCGGCGTCGAGTTCACGCCGCGCGACTATCCCTTCTGGAACACCCAGGCCAACTGGGACAGCGTCCGCCAGTACTGCTGGGGCATCGGCGAGGACAACCCCCTGTTCAACGACGCGGAGTACGCCAAGAAGAGCACATGGGGCACCAACGTCGTCCCCTTCAACTTTCTCTACAGCGTCTATTGGTGTACGGGGCGCTACGGCCTGCCCGGCATCCACGGCTGGCACTCCGGCAACGACTGGAAGCTCTTCAAGCCCATCCTTGCAAACGACACCATCAGCTACACCGTCAAGGTCACCGACCTGCAGGAGAAGAAGAGCCAGATGGCGGGCCGGACGTTCATCGAGTACTGCACCGCCACGTACCGGAACCAGCGGAACGAAATCGTCGCCACGGCCCTGGGCTGGAGCGTCCGCGCCGAGCGCAAGGCTTCCGGCGAAAAGGGCAAGTACCGCGACATTCAGGCCGCGACGTACTCGCCGGAGCAGCTGCAGAAGCTCGCCCATCAGGTCATTGACGAGAAGCCGCGGGGCGGCGAGCCCCGCTACTGGGACGACGTGAAGGTCGGCGATGAGACGACGCCCATCATCAAGGGCCCCTTGTCCATGCGCGACATGTTCGCCTACATCATGGGCGGCGGCTCCCCTTTCATGAAGGCCCACCGCATTTTCTACAAGTACACCATGCACCACCCTGGCGCGGTCATGATTGACTCCACCACCGGCCAGATTGACGTGCCGGAACTGGTCCACATGGAACAGTCGCGCGCACAGGAGATCGGCATCCCCGGCGCCTACGACTACGGCTGCCAGCGCATGAGCTGGCTCATCCACGGCATCTACGACTGGATGAGCGACTATGGCTTCTGCAAGCGCATGTACGGCGAGCTCCGCCGCTTCAACGTCGTCGGTGACACCCAGTGGATCAAGGGCAAGGTCACCAAGAAGTGGGTGGACGAGAAGACCAAGGAGCACCTTGTCCAGATGGATGTCTGGGCACAGAACCAGCGGGACGAGATCAGCGCGCCCGGCTGGGCCGTCATCCGCCTCCCCACCCGCAAGGACAATCTGAAGGACTACGTCGCAAGCCTGAAGAAGGGCACGCCTCCGGAGTAAGCCAGGTTCCAAGGTCGAGAAGGCCGCCCTGCATAGGGCGGCCTTCTCGCATCACCAGCGCCCAGCCCTCTCTCCGCGAGCACATTGCACACAAGTCAGGAGGTGTAGCCTTGGTCTTGCAGCAGGGCAGCATCACCGACGAAGGCATTCAGCAGCTCCGCTCCCGCCTGGGCGGCTACGTCCGCACGCGCCAGTACGGCACCGGCCCCTGGAACACGGAAGTCACACGGGATAACATCCGCCACTACTGCTACGGCATCGGCGACGACAACCCGCTCTGGCTCGATGAGGAGTACGCCCGCAAGACTCGCTGGGGCGGCGTCATCGCACCCCCGTCTTTTCTCTACAGCGTGTACTGGTGCTCCGGCCGCGTGGGCGGCCTGCCCGGCGTGCACGGCTTCCACGCGGGGAACGACTGGCACTTCATCCGGCCCATGATGGTCGGCGACCGCGTCACTGTTCAGGAGCAGTTCTCCGACATCCAGGTGAAGCAGAGCGAGTTCGCCAAGCGCATCGTCATCACGTACAGCACCGCCACCTATCGCAACCAGCGGGGCGAAGATATCGCGCGCTGCAAGGGATGGCAGGTCCGCGCCGAGCGCGGGGCCGCCCGCGAGCGCGGCAAGTACACGGGCATCGAGCGCCACACGTACACGCCGGAAGAGCTGAAGCGCATCGAGGACGAGACTCTGAGCGAGGAGGTCCGCGGCGCGGAGCCGCGCTTCTGGCAGGACGTGCAGGTCGGCGACCAGATGACGCCCGTCGTAAAGGGGCCGCTCTCCCAGGGGGACCTGCTCACGTTTGTCGCCGGCACGCTGGGCGGGCTCTCCCACCGCATGGCGCTGAAGGAGTTCCGCAGGCACCCCGCCTGGGGGTTCCGCGACCCGCACACCGGCGCGCTGGAGGCCATCGCCCGCGTTCACGAGAGGAGCGAGGCCGCCCAGGGCACGGGCATTCCCGCCGCCTATGACTTCGGCTGTCAGCGCATGAGCTGGCTCAGCCATGCTGTCACCAACTGGATGGGCGACGACGGCTTTCTGAAACGCCTGTACGGGGAATTGCGCCGCTTCAACGTCGTCGGCGACACCACGTGGGTCAGGGGCAAGGTCGTCAAAAAGTACCGTGACGAGACAACCGGCGAGCACCTGGTTGACCTGGAAATATGGGCGGAGAACCAGCGCAAAGAAGTGACCGCGCCCGGCAGCGCCACGGTGGCTCTGCCCGCCCGCGCGTCACGCGAAATCTAGACGTCGTCTTATTTGACACAGGGCATCTCCTCACCTAGAATGGCGCCCAAAAGCTCACGATGCGCCGATATTACGTACGGGCGTGGAATCTTTAGTCGCTAAGGAGGGAACGTATATGTCCAGAAGGCTCAGTGTTCCCCGCATCCTCTGGGCAGGGCTTGCGTCAGCTGCGCTGCTCCTGTCGGGCTGCGCTCCGGCCGCCGCGCCCAGCCAGCCAGCGCCGAGTGCGCCAGCGCCAACGGCAGCCCCAGCTCCCACAGCGGCTCCCGCGGCCCCCGCGCCGACGGCGGCCCCCGTGGTGCGCCCCACGGCCACGCCGCAGCCCACCGCGACCGCCACGCCTGTGGGGTCGCGCGTGAAGAAGGGCGGCATCCTGTTGGAAGCGCTGTGGGCCGCGCCGGGCGACCTGGACCTGCTCGCGGCGACCTCCATGATCAGCCTCGCCCCTCTCGCTCTCACCTATGACGGGCTGGTCAAGGAAGACCCGCTCAAGGCAGGAGTGATAGCGCCTGACCTGGCGGAGAAATGGGACGTCAGCGGCGACGGCACAAAAATCACTTTTGCGCTGCGCAAAGGCGTCACGTTCCACAACGGCCAGCCCTTCACGTCCTCGGACGCGAAGTACAGCGTGGAGCGCTGGATGAAGGACAGCGACCAGCTGGCGCCGACGCTCGGCGAGGTCATCAAGTCAGTGGAAACGCCGGACGCCAACACGCTGGTGCTGAACCTCAAGTTCCAGTATCCGGACCTCTTCCGCAGTCTCATACTGGACTGGGCATCCATCGTGCCCAAGGGCCAGCCCAAGGGACGCGACCTGAAGGAGGTCGTAGGCACCGGCGCCTTCAAGTTCAAGAGCTTCGAGAGCGGCGTGGCCTACCAGGTCGTCAAGAACGACAAGTACCACAACAAGGACCTGCCCCATCTTGACGGCGTCACCGTCTATTTCCTCCCCGATCGCAACACCGGACTGGCGGCCTTCCGGGCGGGCCGGATTGACATCACCGCGCCCGTCTATTTCACCGTGCCGCAGTTCAAGGTCGTGGACAGCCAGATGAAGGGGCAGGCGACGGCCTACCTCTACCCCAACAGCTTCTGGTGGAACATCTACCTGCCCATGAACAAGAAGCCCTGGACGGACATCCGCGTCCGCCGCGCCGTGTTCATGGCCATTGACCGCAAGCAGGCTATGGCGACGGTTGACCAGGGGCTGGGGTCCGTGGATGGCGTGATGCCTCCCAATCTGGGCGGCTATACGTCCGATGAGTTGAAGAAGGTTCCCGGCTGGCGAGACCCCAAGTCCCAGGACATTGACGAGGCCAAGAAACTGCTCGCAGAAGCCGGTTTCCCCAGTGGCTTCAAGACGGATATCTTCTACCGGACCGGCGGCGACTATCTGAACATGGCTACGTTCGTGAGAGACCAGCTCACTAAGATAGGCATCACCGCCACGCTGACCACGCGTGACGGCGCCGCCTTCTACGACTACGTGTACGCGCGCAGCTATGACATCCACGCGCACAGGCACCCCTTCGCGCCGGCGTCGCCGGACACGATTCTGGCGCAGTACTACCGCACCGGCGGCGAGCGTAACTTCGCGGACGTCGCCGACTCGAAGCTGGACGCGTTGATTAACAAGCAGATGGGCATCCTTGATCCGACGGAGCGCAAGAAGGTGGTCCATCAAGCGGAGCAGTACCTGTACGACAACGCGGAGGCCAGCATCATTTCATGGGGCGCCTACAGCCAGGGGTGGCAGAAGTGGGTCAGGGACTTCGTTCCGGGTCAGACCATTTACGACAACCTCCGCCTCGAGGCTGTCTGGCTTGACAAGTAACTCGCGTGGAGAGGAGCCAACGTTCAGCGTTGGCTCCTCTCCCCTCAGAGGACTCGCGTGACACGTTACGTCGTCAGCCGCCTCTTCTCGGCGGGCCTTTCGTTGATAGGCGTCTCCATCATCATCTTTGTCCTGATGCAGATCCTCCCCGGTGACGTGGCCCGCACCATCCTTATCGGCACCAGCGGTGAGGGGTCCGCAACACCGGAGAGGGTCGCTGCCCTCCGCCACGAACTTGGGTTGGACCAGCCGGTGCACATTCAGTACCTGAGCTGGCTGGTGGGACTGTTCCGTCTGGATGTGGGGCGTTCCCTCACGACGGGCTTCCCGGTGTTTCAGGAAATCCAGAACCGCCTTCCACTTACCCTGGAGTTGTCCATTCTCACCGTGATCTTCGGCACATTGCTCTCCATTCCCATGGGCGTCGCGTCCGCCATCCGCCAGAACACATGGATTGACCACCTGATGCGCATCATCAGCGTGGCGGGTATCGCCATGCCTATCTTCTGGACAGGCACGCTCATCGTCCTCGTGCTGGCGGTCGGCTTCCACTGGCTTCCGCCCCTGGGCTACGTTCCGCCATGGCGGGACCCCTGGGCCAACTTCCAGCAGCTTATCTGGCCGGCCTTGGCCCTGGGGTACTACCATACCGCCGTGGTAGCGCGGATGACCCGTTCGCAGATGCTGGAAGTTCTGCGGCAGGACTACGTGCGCACCGCCTGGGCGAAGGGCCTCAGGGAGCGCGTGGTCATCAGCCGTCACGCTCTGCGCAACGCCCTTCTGCCCGTCGTCACGCTCATCAGCATCCAGTTCTCCTTCTCCGTCGGCGGCACGGTCATCATGGAGACCCTGTTCTTTCTGCCGGGCATCGGCAAGGCTCTTGTTGACGCCATTAATTTCAAGGACTTCCCGATGGTCCAGACCATCATCGTGCTCTTCGCGGCGCTGGTGCTCATCATCAATCTGCTGACAGACCTCGCGTACGGCGCCCTGGACCCTCGTATTACTTTCAAGTAGCTGGCGACAGTGCAAAGACACGAAACACTCACGACGACCATGGAAGAGCTCCGGCCCGCAAGGCCATGGAGCGCCCATCTCTTTTCGTTCGCGCGGGCGAACACGCTGGCGACCGGCGGCGCCCTGATAGCCTTCGTCATGATTGTGCTGGCGATCGGCGCGCCGGTGCTGGCGCCGCGCGACCCGCTGAAGTTGTTTTATGGCAATGAGTTCCTGCCTCCCTCGGGCCAGTTCCTGCTGGGTACCGATGACCTGGGCCGCGACATCCTGAGCCGCATCATCTATGGCGCCCGCACGTCTCTGTACGTGGGAATCCTTTCGGTGTTTTTCGGCCAGGTGATCGGCGGACTCATCGGCATGGTCAGCGGGTACTTCGGAGGCCAGACGGACACGGTTATCCAGCGCATCATGGACATCATGATGTCCTTCCCCACGCTCATCCTCGCCCTCGCCATCGTCGCGGGGCTGGGGCCGTCGCTGGAGAACGTGGTGGCGGCTATCAGCCTGACGCAGATTCCGCGCGCGGCCCGCGTCATCCGCTCGACATCTCTCAGCGAGAAGGAGAGCCAGTACGTGGACGCGGCGCGGTCCATCGGCGCGAGCCACGTGCGCATTCTCTCCATCCACATCCTGCCTCAGTGCCTGGCGCCTCTGTGGGTGCTCAGCAGCATCGCGCTGCCCACCGCCATCCTCACCGAGGCGTCGCTGAGCTTCCTGGGCCTGGGCGTTCCGCCGCCGTCGCCCACGTGGGGCGGCATGCTGGCGGGAGCGGGACGCGAGTATGTGGAGCAGGCGCCCTGGATAGGCGTTTTCCCCGGCGTGGCCATCAGCCTGGCGGTCTTTGGGTTTAACATGCTGGGGGATGGCCTGCGCGACCTTCTGGACCCCCGCCTCCGGGGAACGCGGTAGAATAGACCCTGGCCCCGACTAGAGCAGCTATCGAACTAGAGAGGTGGTCATAACGCATGTCAAACAGTGTCTTCTCCGGTGTGCGCATCCTGGACGTCTGCAGCCTGGCGGCAGGTCCTTACTGCGCCAAGCTTCTGGCGGACATGGGCGCGGAGGTCATCAAGGTGGAATCGCCGGAGGGCGATCCGGCCCGACGGTACGGCGCGTTCGCCGGCGACAAGCCCGACAGGGAGAGGAGCGCCCTTTTCCTCTACTGCAACACGAACAAGATGGGCGTCACGCTCAACCTGCGCACCGCCACGGGCCGCCGTCTGCTGCACGAACTGGCCAAGCAGGCGGATGTGCTCGTCGAGGACGCGCCTCCCCAGGAGGAGAAGGCGCTGGGGCTGGACTACGATACGCTGCGCAAGGTCAATCCCAAGCTCGTCGTCACGTCCATCACGCCGTTCGGCAAGACCGGCCCGCATTCCACGTGGAAGGCCTACCCCCTGAATACCTACCACGCGGGCGGCGAAGGCTTCCTGCTCCCCGGCGAGCCGACGTTCAGCATGTTCCCCGATCGCGAGCCCATCAAGGCGGGCGGCTTCGCGGGGGAGTACGATTCCGGCATTTACGGCGCGTCCGCCGTGGCGGCGGCCCTCTATGAGCGCACGGCCTCCGGGCAGGGGCAGCACATTGACGTGTCCGGTCAGGAGGTGCAGCTCCAACTCAACCGGATGAGCCTTATCAAGCTCACGGCGGAGGACACGCACCTCACCCGCGCGGGGCGCGGCTACGAGTTCGGCGGCATCTTCAAGGCCAGGAACGGCTACGTGATCTGTCGCCCAACGGAGGACAATCACTTCGAGTCCTTGTGCCAGGTCGTGGACGACCCGGCGCTGAAGGACGAGAGGTTTAAGGCCCGCGCGGGACGCCTGAAGCACGGCCCCGAGATCAACAAGATTCTGGCCCGCTGGCTTGCGGAGCAGGACAAGGAAGACTTCTACCTGAAGATAGGCGGCTCCGGATGCCCCGCCGGTTATTTCGCCGCGCCGGAGGACTTGGTCAAGTCGCCGCAGCTCAAACATCGCAAGTTCTTCACGGAGATTGACCACCCGGAGGCGGGCCGGTTCCTCTATCCCACGGTGCCCTACAAGATGCCCGCCTCACCGGCGCGGTACGACCGTCCCGCGCCCTTGCTGGGGCAGCACAACGCCGCCGTCTTTTGCGACCGTCTGGGGCTGTCCCGCGCGGAGCTGGTGCAGCTCCGGCAGACGGGGGTCATCTAACAGCGGCGCCACGTCCCATAGCTTCAAGACTGGACAACAACGCGAGGGAGATTGCTAATGTCAAATACGAAAACCGGCCCCCTGTCCGGTGTCCGCATCCTGGACTTCACCTGGGCCGCCGCAGGACCCCAGGGCACGCTTCTGGCGGGCTTCCTGGGCGCGGAGGTGCTCAAGGTGGAGTCCGTCCGGCGTCTCGACCTCATGCGCCGGGGGATGAGCAAGCTCTACGAGGGCTTCGACAACAGTCCCCACCTTAACGACTTCAACTTCAACAAGCTGGGCGTCCGTCTGGACCTGAGCAAGCCGGAGGGCCGCGATCTGGCCATCGCACTGGTGTCCGTCTGCGACGCCGTGGTGGACAACTTCCGCCCCGGCGTTTTGGAGCGCCTGGGCCTGGGCTACAGCGTCATGCGCCGGGCCAACCCCTCCATCGTCGTCCTGGCCGCGGCGAACGGCGGGTCCACCGGGCCGGAGTCCAAGTTCGCGGGCTACGCGGGCATCTTCAACGCGCTCGGCGGCCTGGGCTACTTGACGGGCTATCCGGACAGCCCGCCCACCATGCTGCGCGACTCCGTTGACCTGCGCGTCGGCTCCGCGCTGGCCTTCGCCATCGTCGCCGCCCTGTACCACCGCCGCCAGACCGGCCAGGGCCAGTTCGTGGACATGGCCTCGCGGGAGGTCGTCACCTGCCTCGCGGGCGACCAGATCCTTGAGTACACCATGAACGGGCGCAACCCCACGCGTCAGGGGAACCGCGACGCCGTCATGGCGCCGCACAACGTGTACCGCTGCAGGGAGAACGACACGTGGGTCAGCATCGCCGTGGGGACGGAGGACGAGTGGCGCGCCCTGTGCCGTGTCATGGGCAGCGCCGAGCTGGCGTCCGACCCGCGCTTCGCCGACGCCTACGCGCGCAAGAAGAATGAAGCGGATCTGGACAAGCTCATCACCCAGTGGACGAAGCAGCGCACGCCCCAGGAGGCCACGCTTCTTCTTCAGAAGGCGAGCGTGGCCGCCGCGCCCTCCATGAGCATGGACGACCTGCTTGCGGACGAGCACCTGCAGGCCCGTGGCGCGTACGTCACCGTCCAGCACCCCGTGCTGGGGAAGCAGACGAACGTGGGCGTCCCGTGGAAGTTCTCGCGCACGCCCGCCAGCATACGCCGGCCTGGGCCGCTCTTCGGGGGGCACAACCCGTTCGTCTTCGGTGAGATTCTCGGCCTGCCGAAGAGCGACGTGGAGCGGCTCACGAAGGCCGAAGTGCTGAGCTAGTTGTCGGAAGGGGGCGTCCTTAGGGATGCCCCCTTCGTCGCTTCCAGCGGCAGGCAGGCCAGCGCGGCGAGCGCCAGCGCCAGCCCCCAGTTTGCCGGGGTCAGCGCCACGAGGCCGACGGCGTTGGATAGCACTGGCACATAGCTCAGCAGCGCCAGGCTCCCAAGCGTCGCGACGAAGACCCACGGCAGCACCCTGTTCCCGCCTTTCCAGTTGAGCCAGAACGGCTTTTCCGGCGAGCGCTGCATCAGCACCAGGAACACCTGCGCGATGATGAGTGTCGCCAGAGCGACCGTCCGCGCCTCCGCCTCGGCGACGCCCCGGCCAAACAGAACAAGGTAGCTCGCATCCACCGCCAGCGTCACCAGCAGGCCCTCCGCCAGCAGACGCCGGAACACGCGCCCGGAGATGATAGGCTCGTCGCGGCGGCGCGGCGGCCTGCGCATCGTGTCGCTGTCCGGACGGTCGGCGGGATAGACGAGCGCGATGATGGGGTGCAGGACAAGCTCCAGCCAGACCAGATGTATCGGGTGGAGCATGAGAGGCATGCCGAGGAGAGGCATGAGCAGCGCGGTGATGATGATGGGGATGTGGAAGACCACGATGTAGCGGAAGGCGCGCTGGAGGTTGTCGTACACCTGTCGTCCGAGCCGCACCGCCGTCTCGATGGTCTTGAAGTTGTCGTCCAGCAGCACAAGAGTCGCCACGGAGCGGGCGACCTCCGTCCCGCGCACGCCCATTGCGGCGCCCACGTGGGCCTCGCGCAGCGCCGCCACGTCGTTGATGCCGTCGCCGGTCATGGCCACCACCTCGCCCTCCTGCTTGAGGGCGCGCACCACGCGATGCTTTTGCGCGGGCGTGATGCGGGCGAGCACATTGGCGTCGCGCAGCGCCTGACGGAGCGCGGCGTCGTCCATGCGCGCTATCTCCGGCCCCGTGACCATCCTGTCGTCCGTGTGGTCGAGGCCGACCTGCTCGGCCACCCAGTGCGCCGTGAGCGGATGGTCGCCGGTGACCATGACGACGCGCACGCCCGCCCGCTGGCACTCCCGTATGGAGTCGCGCACCTCCGGACGAGGCTCGTCGGCGAAGCCTATCAGCCCCAGGTAGGTCGCGCCGCGCTCGTCGTCCTCCCTGCGCGCGGTCAGCCTGTCCAGCCGCTTTCCGGCGACAGCGATGGCCCGCATGCCGTCGCCGGCGATGGCGCGGTTCGCGGACAGCGCCGCCTCCCGCTCGGCGGGCGCCATCGTACAGATGTCCAGTATGCCCTCGAGGGCGCCCTTCGCGTAGAGCCACGTCGTTCCGTCAGGCTCCTCCCAGACGTGGGACATGGTCTTGGTGACGGGGTCAAAGGCGTACTCGTGCGCCAGCCGACGGCCTATGTACATCTCCCGAGGGGGCGACACGTGAGCGGAGACGTAGGCGAGAATCACCTGCTCCAGAGGGTCGAAGGCGTCTATCTCGCAGGCGAGCGCGGCGGCGCGCAGAAGCTCATGCGTCGCGGGCGCGTCCGGCGACGACCCGGTCCCCTCCGACGGCGTGACCAGCGCGGCGACCTGCAGCACCCCTTTTGTCAATGTGCCCGTCTTGTCTGTGCAGATGACCGTGGTGCTTCCCAGCGTCTCGACGCCCTGCAAACGCCGCACCAGCGCGTTGCTCCGGGCCAGGTGCAGCGCCCCGATGCCCAAGTACAGCGTGTACACGATGGGCAGCTCCTCCGGCACGGCGGCGATGGCGAGGCCGACCGCGGCGATGAGCGCCGGGCCCAGACTGGAACCGCGGGCGAGTTCCAGCCCCAGGACAGCCAGGCACACGACGCCCGCCAGAAGCCCCAGCCGACGCAGCAGGTAGCGGATGGCCTGCTCCAGCGGCGTCGGCTCCTGCCTGGAGTGAGCGGCCAGCGCCCCGGCCTCGCCGTACTGCGTCCGCGGGCCGGTGGCCGTCACCCGCGCCACGGCCCTGCCGGACAGCAGCACGGTGCCCGCGAGCAGGGCGCTCTCCGGGCCACCCGACCTGTCGCCTGGCAACGGCTCCTTGCCGACGGGGAGCGATTCGCCCGTCAGCGCGGACTCGTCCGCGGCCAGGTCCGAGCCGGAGAGTATCTCGGCGTCCGCCGGAATCACGTCGCCCTCGCGCAGGTCGCACACATCGCCGGGGACCAGTTCCTCAACGGGCGTCATACGCAGCGCCCCGTTCCGATAGACACGGGCACGCGGCAGCGCATGCTGACGCAGCTTGTCCAGCGTACGCTGAGCGCGTACCTCCAGCACCCAGTTGATGCCGACGACCGGCACGAGAGCGACGGTCATGACAATGGCGTCGCGCGTCGCGCCGAGCGCCACGTACACCCCCGCGGCGATGAGCAGAAGCATGACCATGGGGTCAAGAGCGGGCTTGAGGAACCGCCTCCACGAGGCGCCCCGCTCTTCCGGCACAAGGACGTTGGGGCCGTGGACGGCCAGGCGGCGCTTTGCCTCCTGCTCGGTGAGTCCTAGCGCGGTCGTAAGCATGCGACCATCGTAACAGTCCACTCATCACTTTGTCTCCGCCACGCGCCGCCATGAGCCAAGGCGCACCTGATCTGTTCCTGAGCGCTAAGTCCTTGCGCGCCGCTTTGAAAGTCGCCATAATATGCAGCCGAGGACAGACCGCGCGCTTCGCCCTCCTGGTGTCCGCACGTGTCAACCGTCAGTTGCGTGACGCTCTTGCCTCAGTGGCCACACGGGCGCCAAGCCCACGCCGGGAAACCCTTCGAAAAGAGGTGCACCTGATGCCTGGCGAACTTCTGCAAGGTCTCCGCGTTGTCGAACTGGGAGGCCCCGTCGCCGCGCCCTTCTGCGGCAGGTTCATGTCCACGCTGGGGGCCGAGGTCATCAAAGTCGAGCCGCCCGGCGCCGGAGATCCCGCGCGCCACCACGGCCCCTTTCTGAACGACATCCCGCACCCGGAGCGCAGCGGTCTCTTCCTGGCGATGAACGTCAATAAGAAGAGCATCACCCTGGACGTTTCCAAACATGAAGGGCGCAAGCTTTTTCAACAGTTGCTCCAGAAGGCGGACATCCTGGTGGAGAGCAACACCCCCAAACAGATGGAGCAGTGGGGGTTGGACTTTCACCATCTCCACGAGGTGAACCCGCGCCTCATCGTCACGTCGGTGACACCCTACGGATGGACCGGCCCCTACCGCGACTACAAGGCATACGACATCAACGTGCAGTCCATGGGCGGCATGGTCGAGGGGCTGGGCAAGCCGCCTCGGGAGCCGCTGGCGTACCCGTTCTCCCAGGCGGCCCTGCAGGGAGGGCTGGCTGGCGCCTGCGCCACCTTTGTCGCCATCCTGCAGCGGGACCAGACGGGAGAAGGGACCCACGTGGACATCTCCGAGTCCGAGGTGCTGGCTACCCTGCACCTGGGCGTTTACGTCCTGAACTACATGTTCCTTGGGGTGAAGGCCATGCGCGGGCTGATTGTCGGGAGTCGCCAGAGCTACCCCACGGGTTTCACCAAGGTCAAGGACGGCTACCTGTACGCGAACGCGCCCCAGCTCGCCCAGTGGCTGAAGTTCCTAGAGCTCATCGGCAACCCAGAGTGGGCCAAAGACCCGCGCTTCCGCGACCGCCGAAAGATGGCGACCGACTACAAGGAAGAGGTTGACGCTCTCCTGTCGCCCTGGTTCACGGTGCGCACGCGGGACGAGGCGTTCAAGGAATGCCAGGAGCAGCGTGTGCCCTTCGCTCCCGTGTACGACATCGGCGAGTCCATGGAAAGCCCGCAGATCAAGGCGCGCGGTTTCCTTGTCGAAGCGGACCGCTCCGACACCGGCCCCATCAGGTACCCCGGACTGCCCATGCAATTCTCTGAAACACCGTGGCGTGTCAAACACGCCGCTCCACTTCTGGGGGAGCATAACGAGGAGGTCTACAACCAGATGCTCAGCATTGACAAGGCGCGTCTGGTGCAGCTTCGGGAGGAGGGCATCATCTAATGGGCGCGACGTACAAAGGCCCTCTCTCCAGCTACCGCGTCTTGGACATGGGGACCGCGTGGGCGGGCTCCATGCCGGGCAATATCCTCGCCGACATGGGCTGTGAGGTCATCAAGGTGGAGGCGCGGCAGCGTTTCGACCCGCTCCGCTACGGCCCGGGCGTCGTCCTGAAGGAAAAGGCGCCGACGAAGGAGGAGTCGCAGCAGGAGTGCAACGGCTGGTTCCACGCCGTCAACCGCGGCAAGCTGGGCATCACGCTGGACCTGACGGTGCCCGACGGCCGCGATCTCTTCCTCAAGCTGGTGGAGCGCAGCGACGCCATCATTGACAACTTCACCCCGGACGTGCTCAGGAAGTTCAACCTCCACTACCCTGTGCTCCGGCGCGCCAAGCCGGACATCATCCTGTGCTCCATATCCGTGTGCGGCGCCACAGGCCCGCTACGGGACACGCGCGCCTACGCGACCACGATGATGGCGATGTCCGGGCTGGACTGCCTTCTCGGCTACGAGGGCGACAAGGAGCCTGCCGACCCGCCCATCGCCTACGGCGACTTCAACGCGGCCATCTTCTGCGCGTTCAGCATCCTCGGCTCCCTGGTGCACCGGAACCGCACGGGAACGGGCCAATGGATAGACCTCTCGGCGTGGGAGTCCACAAGCACCTTCCTCATGGAAGCCATCATGGAGCACACCATGAACGGGCGCGTGCCCGGGCCGCAGGGAAACAAGCATCCCACGCTCGCGCCTCACGGGACATATCCCGTCAAGGGCAACGACAAGTGGGTCAGCATCGCCTGCGACACGGAGGAGGAATGGCGCGGCCTGTGCGCCGCCATGGGCAATCCGGAGTGGACGAAGGACGAGCGTTTCGCGGACAAGTACCAGCGGACGAAGAACCGCAAGGAGCTGGACGCGCACATCGGCGAGTGGACCCGCCAGCATACGGGCTACGAGGTCACGGACGCTTGCGAGTCGCGGGGCGTGGCGGCCATGCCAGTCATGGACACCGAGGAGCGGCTCAATGACCCGCACTTCAAGGCGCGGCCCTCTCATTTTGAGGTGGAGCACTACCTGTTCGGCAAGGAGAAGATGTACCGCACGCCGTGGCGCGTCGGAGCGTTCACGCCGGGGCTGGCGCAGCCCTCTCCGCGGCTTGGACAGCACAACGACTACATCTACAGGCAGCTCATGGGCATACCGGACACGGAGACGGGCCGCCTGCTGGGGTCGGGAGTCATCTAGAACCTGTCCAACTGAGCGCAGCGAAGAATCTACGTCTGGTCTATGAGCTAAGGTAGACCCTTCACTATGTTCAGGGTGACAGTGGCCCCGCAAGTGGTTTTTGCGCAAGGCCGGGTGACCCCCAGACCCCCGGCCCCGATGCATCGGGGCACTCTCTTCGGACGCACGGTTGTTGGATAGGCTGCCAAGACGTTGCCAAAAGGCCTGAGAAACGGAAGACGCCGCCCCGAAGCTTCGGGGCGGCGTCTTTATTTGCGGGACATCAACTGCGGAGGGCCGTTAGCTCAGCCAGCCGAATGTGCGCTTTCTGATTTCCAGGTTGATAAAGGTCTCGCTGCGCGTGACGCCAGGAATGCCGGCAAGCTTGGACTTGATGAAATTGCCCAAGTCCTCGGCTGACGGGACCAGCACCCAGACGAAGATGTCGTACGTGCCGGTGGTCAGCGCCACGAAGTGTATTTCCTTCATGTCCGCCAGCTTGTTGGCGACCTGGTCCATCTTGTCCAGCTCGACCTGCAGGCCGATAAGCGCGACCGCCTCGAAGCCTATCTTCCACGGGTTCGGAACGGCGGTCACGCGGACCACGTCGTCGTCCACGAGACGCTTGATGCGCCGACGGATCGTGCCCTCGCTGACGTCCAGGTAGCGAGCTATTTCGGCATTGGACTCGCGTCCGTTGACCTGGAGCCTCAGAAGTATCTTGTAGTCGAGTTCGTCGAGAGCGTGGGCCCGGGTGCGACGGCGCGTGCGGGTGCGAGGCATTCAGCCACCTCCGGTAAGCTAGTCCGCGTAATAATGTCATTGCGGGGCGCATCCATGCATTGCAGCATGAAGCGCACCCTTTGGGTTTCTGCTTTTCGCATGTCATGATACTACTCAGTACGAATTCTGTCAACGCCCCGTATTTGCCATCCCCGCCACGCGGGAGTTAGGATAGCGCCGTCGCCACGACGGGCCGGTCGCTTCACTACGGCGGAAACCGCGCATATGAGGTGCATGCACATGAAGGTCAAGCTCGGCGTTCATATCCCTCCGGACGGGCCTCTCAGCACGTACGGCCAGTGGGTCAGGGCGGTGGAGCCGTCCGGCTTCGCGGCGCTGGGCATCGCGGACTCCCAGTGCCTGCGCCGCGACGTGTACCCCGCCATGACAATCGCCGCACTGAACACGACGCGCATCCTCATCGGCCCGCGCGTGACCAACCCGCTGACGCGCCATCCCACCGTCACCGCAAGCTGCCTGGCGGCGATTGACGAGCTGTCCGAGGGCAGGGCCTACATGGGCATCGGCGGCGGCGAAAGCTCCGTGTTCAACGCGGGGCTGCCCGCGGCCACCATCGCGCAGATACGCGAGTACGCGCTGACCGTGCGCGACCTGCTCATCAAGGGCGAGGCCGTGTACCAGGGCAAGCCCTGCAAGCTCTCGTGGGCGCACCGCCGGGTGCCCATCTACATCGCCGCGTCCGGCCCCAGGAACCTGCGGATGGCCGGCGAGATCGGAGACGGCGTCATCGTGGGCAGCGGCCTCACGCCGGAGGTCATCGCCGACGCACGGCAGCACATCCGCGAAGGCGCGGAGGCCGCGGGACGACGACTCGAAGATATAGACATCTGGTGGATGGTCATCGCCGCGAACGTGGACAATGACCGCAAGGCGGCTGTGCGGGAAGTGCTCTCGTCCCTGGCGGGCGGCGCGCGCCTGCTTATGCGTTTCGGGGCCCAGGGCAAGAACATCTCGGAGCGCTATCTGGACGCCATGCGCAAGCTGGACGCGGCATATACGCCGGGCCAGCACGTCGTCCGAAGCGGTGCGCAGCCCAACGCGGATCTCGTGGAGTCGCTCGGCCTCACCGACTATCTGGCCGACCGCTTTTCCCTGGCGGGTACGCCCGACGATATTCTGGAGAAAATCAAGCGCTGTGTGGACGCGGGCGCGGACCAGCTCTGGGTCAGCAACCACTCCGTGGACAAGTTGGGCTTCATGCGGCGGTGGGCGACGCAGATTAACGCGCGCCTGTAGGCTCCGTGCGCGCTCCCGTCTGGCGGCGGTTGACCGGCGCTACGTATAATGCGCGTATGGGAGCCGTTGTGCGAGTCAGAAAGTCGGCGGTGGCGGGCGCGTTCTATCCGGCGACGCCGGACGCGCTGCGCTCCCTCCTCGACTGGTGCTACAGCCGCGGCGCAGCGCCCGGACGCGCGGGTGACGCGGGCGACCTCCGATTGCTGGGCCTGGTCTGCCCGCACGCGGGGTACATCTACTCCGGCCCCGTGGCCGCGCACGCGTACGCCCGCCTCGCGAGAGCGCCACGCCCGGAGCTGGTCGTGGTGCTGGGGCCGGACCATCGGGGCGCCGGGGCGTCCGCCGCCACGTCGCCAGACGACGCATGGGAGACGCCGCTCGGCGTGATGCGCGTTGACCGGCGCGCGTCAGAACGCCTGGAGGCGCTCGCGCCGTTCGTGCAGCCGGACGGGCGCGCGCACGCCTTCGAGCACTCCATCGAAGTCCAGGTCCCTTTCCTTCAGGGCATCTACGGGGACGCCGTGCCTTTCCTGCCCATTCTCGTGACGCGCCAGGACGCCCGCGCCTGCCGTCGGCTGGGCGACGCGCTGGCGGAGGCGCTCGAAGGGCGGCGGGCCGTCATCATCGCCAGCTCCGACTTGACGCACTACGAGTCTGCCGCCGTCGCCGCCGAGAGGGACCGCCAGGCCATCGCCCCCATTCTGCAGCTTGACGCAGCTGGCTTCACACGCGCCGTGCGGACACACGGCGTCTCCTGCTGCGGGTACGGTCCCATAGTGGCCATGCTGACCGCCGCCAAGCGACTGGGCGCGACCCAGGCGCGACTGCTGGCCTACGGCACGTCCGCGGACACCTCCGGCGACGCCTCCAGCGTGGTGGGCTACGCCGCCATCGAGGTCACGGCGTAGCGGCCAGTCACGTGGCTTTCCAGGCGGAGCCCGCCCCCTCCC